>ENA-ORTQ01001038-ORTQ01001038.1-human-gut-metagenome-genome-assembly--contig:-NODE-1038-length-31709-cov-3.813167_pt1 | contig 31709 bp, 34 predicted proteins | sample MGYA00241912_ERZ509188 | MGnify/ENA primary metagenome ERZ509188 (study PRJEB26280, sample SAMEA2338849) | human gut metagenome | biome: human gut; feature: human-associated habitat; material: faeces...
TAATGCGCAGCCCGACAGAGACGGCACACCTGGTTGATTCGCATTACAGCCGGAGCTTCGGCAGATCGCCGGATGCGGAAATGCGTGAGTTTATCCGGAACGCTGCCGAGCACGGTTTGACGGCGGACGAGCTGATCAACTGCATGACGGCGGCCGTGGTTACTTACGGTTTTGGCGCGTATGAGCGCGATTATCGAAAGGTTTTCGTGGCTGAGGCGCGGAAGGTTTGGAAGATGAAAAAAGGAAAAGAGAAAGCCAGCCCGTGAAGGGCTGGCTTGATCTGGCTTTACATTTTATATGTTGCGGCGCGGGTGCATGAGCCGGCTGCCGGAATGAAAATGAATTACCCTTAGAGTCGCCTGAGTCGCGTGCAGAGCGTTTCGAGCGAGATGAGGATGAAGTTTATCAGGAATATAAAGACGCGCGGTTAGAGCGCGAATTGGAGACGGAGGAATGAAGGTCTTAGTAGCCTGTGAGGAGTCACAGACGGTTTGCAAGGCGTTTCCGGGCATTGCCAAAGCTATGGCTGAACAGTGGGGAGGGTAAAAATGGTTAGCGAAAAAGTTTTGAACTCTGCGCCGGAGAACAAGCTTATTCGAAATACGATGAAGAAAGCGGATTTGCTGCTGAACAGCTACAAGAACCCGGTTTGCAGTATTTCCGGCGGCAGTGATAGCGATGTAATGCTTGACCTGTTGGAACGAGTTCGGAATGGGCGGAAGATTACGTATGTGTTTTTTGATACGGGTATCGAGTATCAAGCTACGAAGAATCACCTGAACGATCTGGAAGCCCAGTACGGCATTGAGATTGTACGGCGGAGAGCAAAAAAAACTGTGCCGGTTGGGTGCAAGGAATATGGCGTGCCGTTTTTGTCGAAAGAGATTTCGCAAAAAATCTATTACTTGCAGAAACACGGCTTTGAATGGGAAGACGCACCGCTTTCTGAATTGCTGGATAAGTACAAAAATTGCAAAGCTGGGCTGAAATGGTGGTCGTGCGGGCAAGGCGAAAACAGCAAATTCAATATTTCGAGAAACATAGGAATGAAAGAATTTATACTGGGCACTCCCCCGACCTTTGCGATTAGTGATAAGTGCTGTAACGGTGCAAAGAAAGACACAGCACACGAGTTTTTGAGGGAACAGAATGCAATGCTGAATATTGTAGGTGAACGTCGTGCAGAAGGAGGCTTGCGCGCCGTGCGGCATACATCTTGCTTTGAGCCGTTGCATAGTTCGGGCGTTGCAAAGTATATGCCTCTATACTTTTGGAGTGACGAGGACAAGCAGCGATATAAGGAGCACTACGGACTGTGCTACTCGGACTGCTATGAAGTATACGGCATGAAGCGCACAGGCTGCTGCGGTTGTCCTTTTAATAGCCGGTTCGAGCAAGATTTAGAGATCGTGAAAAAATACGAACCGCAGATTTACAAGGCGGCTATTAACATTTTTGGCAAGTCGTATGAGTACACCCGAGCGTATCGGAAGTTTCGTGACGAGTTTAAGCGGGCGAAGAGGAAAGGCGGAGAGGGCCAGACGTGGATAGAAGGTGTATGACCTGCAAGTGGTACGAGCCGTTCTGCGGTGTGTGCTGCATCGGGGACAGCGAACACAGGGCAGATTTTACGGACGCGGAAAACGGTTGCGGGCAGAGGACGTCAGCCGGATGGATATTCGTTATTGCGGGAAACTCAAGATTGATTAGGAGGAATTGACGCATGAATGCAAAGAGAGCGGCAAAGCTGATGCAGATCGCCCATTATTACGGCGAGGAAAAGCAGGTTTGCAAGCTGATGGAAGAATTGGGCGAGGCTACGAGCGCGGCAAGCGAGGTGCTGATGCTGCTGAGCTATCACGAGCAGGGCGGCAAGAAACGAGATTTGACCGCGAGACTCGAACACCTTGCCGGGGAACTGGCCGATGTGGTGAACGTGACCGAGCAGATCATTCAGCTTTTTGGGCTGGAAACCGATTTTAAGGTGGCGCGGCACGCCGGTATCCAGAAAACACTCAAGCGGATTCGGGAGGAAATGAGTAATGCGCAGCCCGACAGAGACGGCACACCTGGTTGATTCGCATTACAGCCGGAGTTTCGGCAGACCGCCGGATAATGAAATGCGTGAGTTTATCCGGAATGCTGCTGAGCATGGTTTGACGGCGGACGAGCTGATCAACTGCATGACGGCAGCTGTGGTTACTTACGGCTTCGGCGCGTATGAGCGCGATTACCGCAGGGTTTTCGTGGCTGAGGCGCGGAAGATTTGGAAGATGAAAAACGGAAAAGAGAAAGCCAGCCCGTGAAGAGCTGGCTTCATCTGGCTTTACATTTTATATGTTCATTTGCAGATGCATGAGTCGAAATGGACGGAGGATTTTTATGTTATATCAAAAACAGGAGTGCAACGGTGCGCTCTATCAGATGTGTTTATATTCCATGGGCACGATGCCGGGCATGTCGCCCAGGCAGAGGGCGGGCAGACGGCGGACAACCGAGAAGGCCAAGCAGGAGATCAACCGGCGGCAGCGCAAGTGGCGGCTGATGCAGCTGATCAACGCCAATTTTGTGAGCGGTCGGGATCTGTTTGTGTGCCTGACGTATGCGCCGGAGGCGTCCAGAGCGCGTGCTTTGGAGAAATTCCATGCGAAGATGAAAAAGGCGTACGCCAAGATTGGCCTTACCTACAAATACATAGCGGTAACGGAAGAACATGACATGGACGGTGAGCCGGTGCGGCTGCATCATCACCTGATCCTCAGCGGCGCGCACGGCGTGCAGTTGGCCGAGGTGGTGCGCGAGTGCTGGCCGCATGGTCTGGCCGATGTGCGCACGCTGCGCGAGGGGGCGGATTTTTTTGAGGACACCGCCATCTATCTGCTCAAGGAGGACAGCCACAAGGGCAAGGGCGCCCGCCGGTACTCCACCAGCCGCAATCTGATCCCGCCTGCAGAGCCGGTGCGGCTCAGACTGGGCGAGGAGGAGGAGGCCGAAGTGCCGCCCGGCGTGAAGATCATCGAACATGTGCAGAACGCGAATGAGTTCGGCCGGTATGAGGTTATGGTCGGCCGCATTTACAACCAGGCAGCGTTTGGCGCGTGGTGGCAGATACAGCGGCGCAAGGCTGCTCCCGATCCGTGGGAACGCCTGCGCAGGAGACGGCAAAGAAAAGTTTAAGATATCGGCGGCCGGGTCCGCCTGACAGCCTTGTAGGGGGTCTAACAATTCCCCCACGGTTTGTCGGAGAGGTTCGGACGAATGAATACAGAACGTAATCACATTACTGTTTGTACTCTCTCAAAGGACGGAGCGCGCGGAAGCGCGTAACGGTGACGGCAGTAAGGCGGGAAATCTGCGCGGCAGGAGGTGCAGTACGGCACAATGACAAAAGACAGGTTAAAACAGGTGGAAAGCCTGGTCTGTGAACTGGAAGAAGAAAGAGAACGGTTTGCGCGGGAGGCTCGGCACCACAAGCGGATCGAGGAGACTTACGGCGTCGGCTGTCTGTTTGGCCGGGATGCACTGGACGCGGCACGGGATCGGCTGCAGGCCATTGAGGCCGAGTGCCAGGATGAGCGCGACACGGTGCGGCAGTGGATCGACAACGTTTCAGACTCCATGACCCGGCGCGCCCTGCGGCTGCGGTACCTGGACGGCAAAAGCTGGAGCGAGTGCGCCCGGCGTATGGGGTATGCCGATGAGAGCGGGCCGAGGAAGCTGGTCGGGAAATTATGGTCGAAATAGCCGTGTCAAAAGGTGTTCCTTTTCGCACGGCAGATTGACGGCGGTATTTTTATCGGTATGGCGTGCGAAAAGGCTTGTCTTTTGATTTACGGACGTTCCGCGAGACAACAGGACATTTTGAAACGCATTGAGCAAACAGGAGGTCAAATATGGAAAAAGTATACGGATATGCGCGGGTCAGCACGCGCGAACAGAATCTCGACCGTCAGATTGCAGCGCTGCGGCAGTACATCGCCGATGAGCGCGACATCATCACCGACAAGGAGAGCGGCAAGGACTTCAACCGCCCGGGATACCAGTATCTGCGCGAGGCACTGCTGCGGCCGGGCGATACGCTCATCGTCAAGAGTCTTGACCGTCTCGGGCGCAACAAGCAGCAGGTCAAACAGGAACTGGAATATTACAAGGCGATGGGTGTGCGCGTGAAGATCATCGACCTGCCGAGCACGATGGCTGACTTTCCAAAAGGTCAGGAGTGGATCTGCGAAATGGTAAACAACATTATGATCGAGGTGCTCGCAACGATCGCAGAGCAGGAGCGCCTGACCATACGCCAGCGGCAGGCCGAGGGCATCGCTGAGGCGAAAAAGCAGGGGCGGCAGCTTGGCAGACGAAAAACCGAGTTGCCGGAGGACTGGGAAGAAATCACAGGCTTGTGGAAAAGCGGGAGCATAACCGCGGTGCAGGCGATGGACCGGCTCGGACTCAAGAAAAGTACATTTTACCGCATGGTGCGTGAGCGGGAATAAAAAAAACACCGCTCTGCGGCGGCGTTGACAAACACGGTGGTTGGGGTGTAAAATAAGGGTACAAAAGGGACGCAGCCATGAACGGTTACTCCCGATTGGTTATGTCATGAAAATGATCGCAATCTTGGAGGAGGGCGGTCATTTTCTTTTGCTGATTTTGAGAATCAGTTCAGCAAAAGCTATGAGAAGGAGACAAAACTGAAATAAATCAGAAAATGTAACCATCATAGCATCACCTCCCCTCGTGTTGGGTAAGGTGGGAATAACCGCACATAGCGTTAACATGGCTGCGTCCGCAACAACAGTATAACACACAAATCGACAAAGGGCAATCCGAGAGGGTTGCCCTTTTTTATGCGCTCCTGCGCGTTCTGACGGACGCGCTCGGGCGCTTTTTTCTGACGGAGTAAAGTTTTCCGTTTTTTCCGATTTTCCCGATTATACTTGTATTCAGCAAAACAAGACACGCGCGGGAGGTGATTGGATGCAGCAGCGCGGGAGTAAGTATGACCAGAAAATCAAAGACGAGGCGCTGGCACTGATTGCGTCCGGCGTAAAAATCTCCAATGCGTCGGTGCGGCTCGGAATCCCCAAGAGCACGTTATCGGATTGGGTACATACCCAGAACGAGAGCGACGAGGACGGCGTGGCTGCCCGGCGGGAGATACGCCGCAAGCAGATCGCACGGTGCGAGAAGATCGGTGACAAGGTACTGCGCGCGCTCGACCGCAAGGCCGAGGCCGCTGCGAAGGACACCCGGACCATCAATGACGGTCTGGCGGTGCTCGAAAAGGCTGCCAAGAACGGCGTGATCGGGCTGAGTGAAGCCGAGGTGGCAAGCCTCAGAAACGTTGTAAGCGATTACACCGGCGTCGGCCTGCGCGAGCTGGCCGGAACCATGAAGGATGTTGCGGCAAGACAGGAAACGCTTGAGGCCCATCTGGCTGAGAAGGAAGAAGCGGCTCCGGAGATCAACCTGCAGCTGACGCTTGTTGATCCGGCAAAGGCGGTTAGGGATGAATCTTGATTTTCAGATCACGCCGAAACAGCAGCTGTTTATGGACACGGATGCTTTCGAGGTCCTTTACGGCGGTGCAGCCGGCGGCGGCAAGACGTTTATTCAGGCGCTGGACGCTCTTGTATACGCGCTGCGGTATCAGGGCAGCAGACAGCTGATCCTCAGACGCACATTTAAGGAGTTGGAACGCTCCATGGTGCCGCAGACGATGGAGTTGTATCCGGCCAGTGTTGCCAGCTACAACACGAGCAAGCACATTTGGAAGGTTGGCCGCTCCACCATTGAGATGGGATACATTGCAACCGAGGGCGATGTGCAGCAGTACCAGTCCGCCGAGTACGACGTGATCCGGTTTGATGAGATGACGCATTTTACCGAGAGCATGTACACCTATATGATCTCTCGCGTGCGCGGCACGAGACCGTTTCCAAGACACGTCAAATCCACCGCCAACCCCGGCAGTGTGGGACACACCAACGCCAAGAGTCGGTTTATCGATATCGGCGCTCCGATGGAGGTACACCGCTGCGAGGGCGGCACGCGGCTGTTTATTCCGGCCAAGCTGGAGGACAACCCGTTTCTGCTTTCCAAAGACCCACAGTATGAGGAACGCATGAAGAACCTGCCGCGCGAAATCTATATTGCACTGCGTGAGGGCAACTGGGATTACTACGTCGGACAGTATTTCACCGAGTTCAAGCGGGAGCTGCACGTTGTTCGTCCGTTCGAGATTCCGGCATGGTGGAGACGGTATGTTGCGATCGACTACGGCCTCGACATGCTGGCGGCATACTGGATCGCGGTGGATGAGAACGATTATGCGGTGGTTTACCGTGAGGTTTACCAGCCTGACCTTATCATCCCGGAGGCGGCCAAGCGGCTGTTGAACGCAAACGGTAACGAGGATATCACGGCGTGGTTCGCGCCGAAAGACCTGTGGAACAGGCGGCAGGAGACCGGCAAGAGCGTATCCGACTTGTTTGCGGAGTACGGTCTGTATCTCTCCAAGGTGAGCAACGGCCGTGTGGCCGGATGGTACGAGCTCAAGCGCCGGCTGCAGCCTGTGCCCGATGTGGATGGTACACTCAGACCGAAATTGCAGATTTTTGATACCTGCTTGAATCTCATTCGCACACTGCCGGGCTTGCAGCACGACGAAAAGAACCCTAACGATACGGCAACCGAGCCGCACGAGCTGACGCACGGACCGGACGCGATCCGGTATTTCTGTGATGGATGCCCGCTGCCTGCGGAACTGCCGAGAGTAAGAGACGAGGATTATCTATCAACTGAGGAGGAAATGGGAAATGTTTTTGGCTATTAGTGTCGTTGCGGCGATGTGTGCTTTTCTGGCTGCTGTGCAGACCCGAAACGCCAAGCGCTTGGGCGAGGATTTGCAGCAAAAAACCGTGGAAGCGGAATCCTTTCAGCTAACCGCGCGGACGATGGAGCAGAGACTTCACACCGAGGAGGCGGCGCGCACGCAGCTTGCGGACCGCATTACCAAGGTGGAGACCGCCCTGCGGGAGAGTGAGGACACGGCCTGCCGTCTGCGGCAGGAGCTGCAGACCGAGCGCAGGAAGTACAAGGAGCTGCAGGAAGAACTCGACTCCACCAAGGATGCACACGACGCGGCAATCAGCGCGATGTGGAGCGCCCGCAACGAGGTTGATAATCTGGGGCAGGAGAACGGTAAGCTGACCGAGGCGCTGAACACCGAGCGGGAGACCGCAAAGCACTGGAAAGAGGAATTCAACAAGGAACAGGCGTACCGCCTGAGCACCGAGGGCCGCATTATGCGTGAGGTGAACAATCTGCTGCGCTATGACGGCACCGCCCACGGGCAGGAGGATTTGAGCGATGAATGAGCAGAAAATCACGCTCACGGCTGACAGGGTGCAAGCCGAGTACGAAAAGGGCGTGCAGTACAACACCGGGCTGGGCCTGTACGAGGACGTCAAGCAGTGCGAGAACTTTGTGGAGGGAAAGCAGTGGGAAGGGCTCAAGAGCAAGAACCTGCGTCCGATCACGATGAACGTACTGGATCCGATCGTGCATTACAAGGTGGCGCAGATCGTCTCGAACGATGTGGATCAGGAGGTTGAGCCGTTCCTTCCGGATGAGCAGGCCGAGTATGCGGCGAAAATCCTTGAGCAGAGCATTGACCGCGTGGTGGAGCGCACCAAGCTGAAAAGTAAGCACCACATGGTGCTGCGCGACGCCTGCGTGGACGGTGACGCGGCGCTGTATTTCTACTTTGACGCAAGCAAGCAGTCCGGTTTGGGCGGTGTGCAGGGAGAAATCTGTGCCGAGCAGGTCATGAACACCAACGTGATTTTCGGCAATCCGGCGAACAGCAATGTGCAGGAGCAGCCGTACCTTATCATTGTGCGCCGCCGTCCGGTGACGGAAATCCGCAAGGACGCGAAGCGGCTCGGCTGCAAGGAATGGGAGACCATTGAGGGCGAGTCCGACGGACTGTACAAGGGCGATGACGAGCAGAACAATAGCGACAGTCTCGGAAACGAACTGGTTCGGTTTTGGAAGGCTGAGGACGGCCGCGTGCACTACTGCCGCTCCTGCGGGCGCGTGATGATCGAGCAGGATGTGGCAACCGAAATGACGCTGTATCCGGTGGCTTATCTCAGCTGGAAGCCGAGAAAGAACTGCTATCACGGCGTGATGGAGATCAAGCCGCTCATCAACACGCAGATTGAGATCAACAAGCAGTGGACGGCGCTTGCGCTCATGCTGCGCAACAACGCCATGCCCAAACTGGTTTACAACCGAAACAAATTCCCCAAGGGATGGGACCCGGACGCGACCAGTATCGGCGTCACCGGAGATGTGAAGGACGCGCTGACCGGCGTCGCAGGCTCGATGCCGATTCCGACCGAGGCCACGGGCATTACGTCCACCATGACGGATGCGCTCAAAAGTGTTGCCGGCGCGAATGACGCCGCGCTCGGCAACGTCAAGAACCCGGAGAACAGCAGTGCGATCGTTGCGGTGCAGACCGCGAACGCGGCGCCGCTTGCGCTGACCAAGATCGCGTATTACCAGTTTGTTGAGGACTACGAGCGGGTGCTGATCGACATGATGCACGCCTATTACGGCATGCGTCAGGTCAAGATCACCGACGAGGTGACGGACGAGACCGGCGAGACGCAGGAGCAGACGCTTGTGGAGATGTACGACTTCTCCACGCTGCCGGTGGAGGCGCTGGATCTCAATATTCACATTGGTGAGGCAAGCTACTGGTCGAGAATTCTGCAGGTGTCCACGCTTAACAATCTGCAGACGGCGGGTGTTATGCCAAATATGGTTGAGTTCCTTTCTCGTATGCCGGAAGGCAGCGTAAAGGATCAGGAAGGACTGGTCGAGGCTGCAAAGAGAGTGCAGCAGCAGGCCAGCATGCAGCAGGCATTACAGCAGGGAGGTTTAATGAATGGATAACAATGAGAGCAAGTCGGAACGATTTGTGCGACTGGCAGAGCCGCGCGTGAACCGTGCTTGCAAGGCAATCAGCATGATCGGCCATCTGGCGGCCAGCTCGTATGAGTACACCGAGAAGCAGGTTGAGGCCATGTTCGGTGCGATGCAGGAGGAGCTGAATGCGCAGAAGGCGAAGTTCACCAAGGGGACGGACCGGAATTTTCGGTTTTAAGAAGGGAGATACGGCATGAAAACCTTTGAAGATTTGGCACTGAAAGATGTAGCACCTCTGACGGAGAGCACTGACTATAAGGATCGTTTCCTTGGTGAATTTCTGGAAACAAAGATCCGCTATAATAAGCTGCACAAGATGCTTATTAAAGCAGAAGCTCACAATCTGGATTTTACGCCGGACTGTCCGCTTAATGTGCTGATCGCACAGATTCATCACATGGGGAATTATCTGCACGCGATGGAAGTTCGCGCAGAGTACGAGGGAATTGACCTCGGTTTCTGCATTAAAAGTCTTTTGCATGATTTGGAGAGTGCTGAGGGCGGCTGCTGCGTGAATGCAGAGGACCCCACGAGATATTAACACCCCTGTTCCGGCGTTCGGACGGGCGGGAGCTGACCTCACCTGCCCCATTGATTCCCCTTATTTCTTTCTGATGGCGGGCACCCAGTATCGGGCTGGGCGTCCGTCCGAGCGCCGGAATACAACTGAGTCCGAGACTGTGACGGGCAGTAATGCCCAACGACCGAGCCTGCGTTGCACGGAACGGCCATACCTATTTTCTCCTTTCTATTATGACGGCTGGCAAGGTTTCTGAGTTCATTTTTTTCCTTGCCTGCCCGTCAGAGTCTCGGACACGATCTCTTTTCCTGCACTGCGGCGGGCGTGGGCGTTTTTGCCATATCACCCTCGTCCGGGTTCACCTCTTTTGATGTAGCGTTATGGAAAACGGGTGGGTGCACTGCTTACGGAACGGCGGTGCGTCCGCCGGAGTGCAGGAACGCACGATAAACACACGATAAACACACGGCAATGAGACGAAAGTCTTTTGCATATAGGAGGATTGTCTAAATGGATTGGAAAACCAGCAATCATATGGACGGAAGCGAGATCCGTGACAGTATCGGTTTACAGTATTTTGCCGAGGACGGCAATACATCCGACACCGGCGCGGACATGGACGGTTTTAACGGCGACGATTTTCTCGCGGCGCTTGAAGGCAATGACGATCTGGAAAACCAGCAGACCGCCGCCGAGGGCGAGGAGGAGACCGTGCAGGACGGCGCGGAAAACCAGCGCGCCGAAGAGCAGCAGGAAGAACCGGAGAATCAGCCGCCGGAGGGCGGCGAAGTACCACCGGAGACGGTGGAACAGCCGGTGCAGACCGTGCCGCTCGTCTACAACGGACAGCAGATCCTGCTGCCGGCAGACGCAGTGCAGGCGCTGACCGGTGCGCTCGGCGCGAACCCGGTCGAACTGCTCCAGAAGGGCATGAATTATGACCGCAAGGCCGAGCGGGAAATGCGCGTACTGGATCAGTACGCCGAGGCCGCTGGCATGAACCGGCAGCAGTACCTTGAACAGCTGGAAGGCGCACGCAATGAGCAGCTGCTTTCGGCAGAAATTGAGAAGTGTCGCGCAGAGTTTCCGGAAACCCCGGATGCGGCGCTTAAAGCAATCGCCGAGGGCCGCATGGCTTCCCAGCGTGCAGCCGCGGCACAGGCCGCCGAACAGCAGCGGGCGGAGCTTACCGCCATGCAGCAGCGCATTGATCAGACTGTCGAACAGGCACGGCAGGAGGCCAATGAAAAGGCCTGGGACGAATACGAGGTACTCGCAGGCGTTCACAAGCCGGAGGACGTGCCGCCGCGCGTGATGGAACTCGTGAACAGCGAGGGCATGACGCCCGTCGCCGCGCACTGGCGCTATCAGGCTGAGCTGAATCAGCAGGCGGTCAGGATCGCAGAGAAGAATCAGACAAACAGACAGACAAGCCCCGGAAGTGTGGCAGGAAACGGAAACGACACGAGCGATCCTTTCCTTAAGGGCTTCCTTGGGCTGTAAAAGGAGTGACATAATCAATGGCAATCAATCTTACTACCAAATATTCCGATACGATCGAGAAGGTGTTCACCCACGACAGCTATCTGAAAAGCCATTGCAAGGCAAACGTGGAGATGATCGGCGCAAAGTCCTGCCGCGTTTACATGCTCAATACCGTTCCGGTTGTGGACTACACCCGCAGCGGCACCAGCCGTTACGGCGAGGCGAAGGACGTACAGGACACCGTTGTTGAGTACACCATGACGCAGGACAAGAGCTTCAACGGCGTTGTTGACAAGGGCGATGCCTCCGAGCAGGCAATTTCCAACAAGAGCGGCCAGTGGCTGCGTCAGCAGATCGCAGAGCGCTGCGTGCCGACCGGTGACAAGTACGGTTTCTCCCAGCTTGCCAAGTACGGCCACGTTTCCGGCGTGACCGCTGAGCCGGCAAAGGACACCATCGTTGGCATGGTTTACGACGCGGCTACCTACATGGACGAGAAGCTCGTGCCGGAGAACGGCCGCGTGCTGTTCGTACGCGCGAAGGACTATCCCAAGATCATCCTGTCGGACGAGTGGAAGGGCCTGGACAATCTGGCAGGCAAGCAGCTGCCGACCGGCACGGTGGGTCAGATCGCGGGCTTTACCGTGGTCAAGGTTCCCTCCAACATGTTCCCGGCAGATGTTTACATGATCGCCATGCAGGAGAGTGCAGCGGCGTTCCCGTACCGCATTAACGATACCAAGGTACACCAGGACCCGCCCGGCATTTCCGGTGCGCTGATCGAAGGCCGCCAGACCTACGACCTGTTCGTACTGGCAAGCAAGGCCGACGCGGTTGTTATCATCGGCAAGACCGCAAGCAAGCAGGCGTGCACCGTGACGATTGCCTCGCACAGCGCGACCGTTACGGCGGCAGGCGCGGACGAAATTTGGTACACCCTGGACGGCTCGGACCCGCGTTTTTCGGCAAACCGCAAGACGGTTGCCACCGGCGGCACGGTTGCCACCAAGGCGGGCGAGACCATCAAGGTCGTTGCGTTCGGCAAGGGCGGCAAGCTGACCTCGGATGTGGCGGAGGCTACGGATAAGTGATTTACCGCAGGGCGGGCTGACGCCTGCCCTGCATTTTTTTTAGGAGGAAAGAATGGCAACAGTTAGGAAAATATTCGATCTGGCAGCCGCCATTCTGTTTACGAGCAAGGGCGGCGATACGGACTATGACACGTATTCGCCGTTTTTGCTTGAGCGGCTGCTGATCGAGGCGCTGCCGTATGAGAACGCCATCCGCGCCGCAGACGGACGCGAGGAACTCGCAAGCGCGCCGGAAATCAATGCAATAGACGATACGGTTATCGACTGGGACGACCGGATTACGCGCGGCGCACTGCCGCACGGCCTCGCCTCGGCGCTGATGATCGACGAGGAGGACAAGCAGGCACAGATGGTGCTCGAGCGCAACTATTTCGTCGAAGCGCTTGAGGAAGCCGCGCCTGCGGTGCTTGGATATGGGGACGGTGAAGAAGAATGAAAACCATGACGGTTCCCGACTTTTCCACGCCGACCATCGGCAGAAAGAGTTACAAGCGGTTTCGTGGCGTCGATTATTCGACCGATGAGACGCAGATTGACGACGGCAGAAGTCCGCGCGCGGTGAACGTTATCGCGGACGAGGGCGGCGCGCCCGAACGCCGGTGGGGCTGGCGCACAGTTGTTGACCTCGGCAGTGACAAGCCGATTGCGGGTATTTTCCCGTATGAGGCCACGACCGAGACAGGCCGCACGATGATCGTCCATGCGGGCGATACGCTGTATAAGGTACGGCTGAACGAGAGCACCTATCTGCCGATCCCGGACAGTCAGCAGATACTTTTGACCGGACTGAGGAGCGGCGGACGCTCGCAGGGCTTTTACCTCAACGGCAAGCTGTACATTTTAACCGGGTCGGAATATCTGGTATATGACGGCAAGGACGCGAAGCACGTCGGGGACGATACGGCGTACTGTCCGCTGACGAGCTATCAGCGCAAGCCTGCGGGCGGCGGTGAGGCTTACGAGAAGGTAAACATGCTCTGCAAGTGGAGACGCAACCGCTTTGTCGGGGACGGGAGCAGCAAGACATTCCAGCTTGATGTCACCGGCATTGACAAGGACCAGACCATCACCGCGAAATATCACATTACGGGCGATAAACTCGAGGTGGCGAGCTTTGATGCGGAAAAGGGCACGGTGACACTAAAGACCGCGCCCAAGGCGCCGGAGAACGCGGGCACGTCCAACGTTGAGATCCGATTTGCAAAAACGACTGAGGACCGGAAGAAGATACTCGGCTGCACCATCTTTGCCATTTACGGCATGGACGGCTCGGGCGACCGCGTATTCTTTTCCGGTAACGGCAAATATGCAAACACGGAGTGGTTCTCGGGACTGACAGACCCGACATATTTCCCCGACATTAACTATTCTGTAGTTGGTTCGAGCGATTTCCCGATCATGTGCTATCTGAAAGCGCAGGGCGAGCTGCTTATCATCAAGAAGGATAATCGCCAGGAAGGTACGATCTGGCACCACGCGGGCGTTGTGAGCAACGATGTTGCGGCGTTTCCACTCAAGGAGGGTGTGCCTGGTTACGGCGCTATTGCGCGGTACTCGGCGGCAAACCTGAATGACGATCCGTTATACCTGAGTCCACGCGGCGTGTATGCGCCGACTACCACCTACTACAACAACATGCAGGTGCGGCAGTTATTCTGCCGGTCGAGACGTGTCAATCCGAAGCTCACCAAGGAAAACGGCCTTGCGGATGCGGTGGCCGCCACCTGGCGCGGGTGGTATGTTCTTGTCGTGGACGGACGCGCTTACGTCGCGGACGGCAACCAGGACAAGCAGGATCAGGGCTACGAGTGGTATTACTGGACCAATATTCCGGCGCGGGTGCTGCGCGCAGACCAGCAGACCCTTTATTTCGGCACCGCAGACGGCAAGGTTTGCAAATTTAACGACGACATGGTGACGGCCGAGAATGAGATCCTCATGCGCGCGTACAATGACGACGGCGCGCCGATCCACGCCGAATGGGCTTCTAAGCTGGACAGCATGGGCAACATTGCGATGCTCAAGACCATGCCAAAGAGAGGCTCGGCGGTACACCTCAAGCGCTATGCGCGCAGCAAGGTGGATCTGTATATCCGCACGGAACGCGACAGCGGCCGGCTGTACCGCGAGTTTTACGCGGACAGGCTTTCCTTTGAGGATATCAACTTTGAGCGGTTCACGTTCGAGACGAGCGCGAACAGTGTGCGCCAGTTCCGCGTGAAGAAGAAAAAGTGGAAAATGATCCAGTTTATTTTCGTCTCGGATGCGCTCAACGAGGGTTTTGGTATTTATGAGATCCTGGTTAAGTATATCGAGGTGGGAGAGGAGAGAAGTGCGTGAGTATTAGAGATTACAAAATTACCGATGCGCAGATTGCGGAAAAGGGCGTTATTGCGTCCCCGGACACGCTGACCGGCACGGCAGACGAGAACAAACGTGTGTTTGACCGTCTGGTGCGGGAATGCGTGGCTCCGCAGTTCAACGAGATTGTGGAGACGTTTGCGGATATGGAGGATTCTACGACCGAATGGAGAGGCGAGGAGGCAAAACGCCAGCTGGCCGAGCAGGGCCGCGTATCTGCCGAGAGCGCCCGCGTGAGCGCCGAGGACGACCGTGCGCAGGCCGAGAGCGCCCGCGTGAGCGCCGAGACCGCCCGCCAGCAGGCCGAAAGCGCCCGCGACACGGCAGAGACTGCCCGCGCCAATGCGGAGAACAAGCGCGACACCGCGGAGAAAAGCCGCGCTTCTGCCGAGACAGGCAGAGTGAACGCCGAATCTGCCCGCGTGACGGCAGAAAGCCAGAGGGCGAACGCAGAGAGCGTCCGTGCACAGAATGAAGCGGCGCGTATTTCTGCCGAGACCGGCAGAGCGGATGCCGAGGCAGACCGCGTTTCTGCCGAGGATACCCGCATTGCAAACGAGAACGCACGGAAATCTGCTGAGACAGACCGCGCCTCTGCGGAGACTGTGCGCGAAAGCGGCGAGAACGCAAGAAAATCTGCGGAGAAGGCACGCGCGAGTGCGGAAACCGCGAGAGCCAATGCGGAAAGCACCTGTCAGTCGAACGAGAACGCCCGCGTGAGCGCGGAACAGAGTCGCACCACTGCCGAGACCGCCCGTCAGACCGCCGAGAAGGCGCGAAACGTATGGGAGGAATACAGTGCAGGCAAGGCGTATTTACCCGGAAACAAGGTCAGCTTTAACGGCTCGTCTTATGTATGCACGGCTGCAACGACCGGACATGCGCCGACCGATACCGCGTACTGGCTGCTGATCGCCAAAAAGGGCGAGGACGGCAAGGGCGCGGGCGATATGGTTGCAAGCGTGTATGACCCGCAGGGGATGAAGCAGGATGTGTTCCAGTATGCGGATACAAAGGCGAGTGAGGCAAAGGAGTATGCTGATACTAAAGCTCCGGCATACACTTACAGCACCGCCGATATTACCGCTGGCAGCAGTGAGCTCGAAACCGGTAAGCTGTACTTTGTCTATGAGTGAGGTGAGAACTTATGGCTAAGAAAAGCTATATCGGTGTGGATGGCAAGGCGCATGCCGTGAAAACGATTTATATCGGTGTGGACGGTATAGCGAGAAAAGTCAAGAAGGCTTACATCGGTGTCAATGGTGTAGCTAAGTTGGTGTATCAAGATAGACCAGAATACGGAATGTTATTACCTAATAGCACTTGGTATAAAGGGACGAGTAAGCGCTCTTCTATCACTGCTATCAACATTTTAGACACATATTCTCCTACTGGTGAAGAAACCGAATCGTGGGACGCCTCGGCAGTACAAGATAACAGTGTAACATGCTATGTGAACGGAACGACTCTGATCATTGCCGGTAGTGGTGAAGGAAAAATTAAAGCTAACCCGGATTCTAGCTATGTTTTTTCCGAACAGACACATTCCGACGAATTCAAAAATGTCGCATCTTTAACGGGTCTAGACCTTCTGGATACTAGTAAGGTTACGACTATGGACAGTTTCTTCGAAAACATGTACAACGTTGAGGATCTCAGTGCAATATCTGGATGGGACACGTCTAATGTGACCAGTATGTGTAAAGCAATTAATAGCTGTAAAAAGATTACATCTCTTGATCTCAGTGCTTGGGATACTGGTAAGGTTACGAGTATGAACTCCCTGTTCTACAATTGTTCCACTCTGACCTCGCTTGACATTAGCGCTTGGGATACTAGTCAGGCTACGGATATGTTTTCCATGTTCAGGAATTGTTCTGCTCTGACCTCGCTTGATATTAGCGCTTGGGATACTGGTAAGGTTACGACTATGCGTATCATGTTCTTCGGATGTTCCACTCTGACCTCGCTTAATATTAGCGGTTGGAACACTAGTCAGGCTACGGATATGTTTTCCATGTTCAGGAATTGTTCTGCTCTGACCTCGCTTAATATTAGCGGTTGGGATACTGGCAAGGTTACGACTATGCGTAACATGTTCTACGATTGTTCCTCTCTGACCTCGCTTAATATTAGCGGTTGGGATACTGGTAAGGTTACGGATATGAATTCCATGTTCAACGGGTGTTCCGCTCTGACCTCGCTTGATTTTAATGGTTGGAACACTAGTCAGGTTACGGATATGAATTCCATGTTCAACGGGTGTTCCGCTCTGACCTCGCTTGACATTAGCGCTTGGAACACTAGTCAGGTTACGGGTATGAATTCCATGTTCAGCGGATGTTCCGCTCTGACCTCGCTTGATATTAGCGCTTGGGATACTGGTAAGGTTACGGGTACGGTTTACATGTTCTACAGGTGTTCCGCTCTGACCTCGCTTGATCTTAATGGTTGGAACACTAGTCAGGTTACGACTACGCGTGAAATGTTCAGCGGATGTTCCGCTCTGACCTCGCTTGATATTAGCGCTTGGGATACTGGTAAGGTTACGGATATGATGTACATGTTCTACAATTGTTCTGCTCTGACCTCGCTTGATATTAGCGCTTGGGATACTGGTAAGGTTACGACTATGATGTACATGTTCTACAATTGTTCCACTCTGACTACAATATATGCTTCTTCTAAATGGTCAACATCGAATGTCACAAGGAGTTCGAAAATGTTCGAAAGATGTACCAAACTAAAGGGCGACATCGCATTCGATCCTAATTATACCGACAAGACTTACGCGAAGGTTAGTGGTGGCTATTTAACTCTTAAATCAGCTGCTTAAATTGCGTGTGAAAAGAGGTGATCAATATTGAAACTTTGTCTCGGCAGTACCCCTATCAAGTCGCTTAATATCCGCAAGCTCGATGTGGATACGAACGACGCTACTAAGGAGAAAACTATGTACGACAACATTTACATCAAGAACTACGAGGTTAAGCAGACCGACGTGCCGGAGCTGATGACCGCACATGGCGGCATGATGGAGGAGTGACATGCCAGCGGAAGTTATCACAGCGGTGCTGTCGCTGGTCGGTACTTTGGTCGGAACGCTGGGCGGCATTGCGCTGTCGAGCAACCTGACCAACTATCGAATCGAACAGCTTGAGAAAAAGGTGGAGAAGCACAACAACCTCATCACGCGCACGTTTAAGCTCGAACAGGACTTTGCCGTGCTGGATGAGAAAATGAAAGTGGCCAACCACCGCATTGACGATTTGGAGGATTTAGAACATGAAAGTTAATATTCCGGTACGAATGAAAAACCCATGGTTCTGGGTTGGCGTTGCATCGGTTGCTATTACGGCGATTGGTGTTGACCCGCAGACGTTTACGAGTTGGGCGGCTGTGTGGAACGGTGCTGTTTCGGTGTTGTCTAATCCGGTGCAGCTTGTTACCATGTGCCTGGCTATCCTCAGCGTGTTTGTGGACCCCACCACGGCGGGCATCGGGGACAGCAAGACCGCGCTCGGCTATGACAAGCCGAACAGGGAGGAGTAAGGTATGCAGATCATCGAGACCAATTTGCCGACAAACGGCAGCTTCAAGCGCCGGAACAGCACGGATGAGATTATTCTGCACCATGCAGAAGCAAGCCGCGCGAGTGTGGAGGAGGTCAACCGCTGGCACCTGGAACGCGGGTGGACCGGCATCGGCTACCATTTCTACATCCGCAAGGACGGAAAGGTTTACAGAGGCCGCCCGGAATGGGCGGTCGGCGCGCACGCGCAGGGGCACAATAGCCGCGCGATCGGCATTTGCGTCGAGGGCAGTTACATGTCCGAAACCATGCCACAGGCACAGTTGGACGCGCTGAAAGACCTTATCCGTACCATGATGGCGAAATACCCCGGTGCAAAGCTGTTACGGCACAAGGACGTAAACAGCACGGATTGTCCGGGAACAAAGTTCCCGTGGGCGGAAGTGCAGAAGTATAATACGCAAACCACTGTAAAGAAGGAGGAAAGCAAGATGACAGACAAGGAATTTGCGGCACATGAAGAACGCTATCAGGCGGAAAAGGCCAACCAGAAGCCGCATCCGTATGCTGTCGATGCATGGCAGGCGGCAGTAAACGCCGGTATTATGGACGGAACCAAGCCACAGATTCCGCTGACGCGCGAACAGCTTGCGGTTATCCTGCAGCGGCTCGGCCTTCTGGGGAAGGGCGTGAAGTAAATGGGACTGGGTGCTTTTATTAAGGCTGCGGCCGGTGCTGCCAAGGCTGCCTCGGCGGTAGCTAAGGCCAGCGGCGGCTCGTCCTCGAGCAGCTCCTCGGGTTCTTCCGGTTCGAGCGGATCGCTGAGTGCGAGCGGCAAGAACGGCTCGTACAGCATCGGCTCGGACAAGGGCAAGCATTTTGTTTCGAGTGCTGCTGCAGGCTCGACCATGACCGGCTCGGACGGCTCGACATGGACCAAGAACAGTGACGGCACGACCACGATCAGCAAGGGCGGCTCGACATGGACCTATGGCAGTGCGTCCGGCACCGGCTCCGGCGGCTCGTCCTCCGGCAAGACTTCGGGCGGCGGCTCGTCCAGTGGCAGTTCGGGCGGCGCTTATACGCCTGCGGGTACTTACAATGATGCGCTGATCCGGCAGAATGACGCACAGCAGGCGGCAGAAATTGACGCAATTAAGAAGCGGTATGAAGAAGCAAAAGCCATCGGCGATGTAGCAGGCATGAAGAAGGCCCACGCGGACGCCGAGGCAAAACGTAAGGAATGGGGTTATTCCGGCGGTGCGGACGGCTCGGATTACATTGCAAGCGGCGGTATCGCCGGTGCGAATCTCGGCACGCTGATGAGCAATCAGTACAATCAGGGCTTTCAGGACTACGAGAAGAAGATGAACGATGCCGCACAGGCACAGCAGAGTGCTTTGCAGGCGAGTGTGGATTCGGCGGTCGCTAATCTGAACGCCCAGAAGTACACCATCGGCAAGAACACCGAGGCGAACAACGCTGCGGCTGAGAAGGCGTACATGACGGCGATCAATCCGAACGGCTCCATGGCTGAAAATCTGGCGGCACAGGGCCTGCTGACGACCGGCAACACCGAATCCAGTCAGATCTCGGCAGGCAACACCTATCAGAACGCGCTGAACAGCAACGCGACGACCGCTACCGAGGCCCTCGCTGAGATTGAACGCGCGATCACGCAGGCGCGCTTAAACGGCGATATTCAGAAAGCCAACGCGCTGGCGGATCTCTACAAGGAGGTTGCGGGCAAGCAGCTGGACAACGTAAACAGCATTATCTCCGCTATGCAGTGGGGTCAGCAGTTCGGTCTCAGCCAGGCCGAGCAGACGGGTACTTACAACGGCACGCAGACGCTTGCCATGCGGCAGCTGCAGATGCAGCTTGAACAGCTGGAAGAGGACAAGCTCAACGGTAAAATCGACCGCGAAACAGCGCAGAAGCAGATGGAGTATATTCAGGCGCAGATTGAGAAGATGCGGGCCGAAACGACCGGTCAGAACCTTTCCAACAAATACTCGCAGTGGCAGCTTAACCAGCTTTAACTACGCCAGAAGGCGGCGGATTCCCGCCGCCTTCTCTCTTTAGGAGGTTCATATGAGTTTTTACAGCGATTACGAGAAGAAGAAAAACAAGAACAAAACGTCCGCGCTGCTGAAGGTGCCGCAGGTTGTGCCGCAGAAGCCGGCACATCAGGACAACAGCCGCCGCGCAACGGCGGCGCACAACAGAGAGCAGCAGCGTGTGCAGGCGCACCAGAATGCACAGCGGCCTGCAAGCACTTATCTGACCGGCGGCAGCACGACAAGAAGTCAGCCGTATGCGGCAAATCAGCAGCGGAACACTGTTTTTCCGCAGCGCGGGAACACACGGCAGGGCCTTTCTGGCACAGGCAGCCGGAACACGCAGCAGAACAATGTACGGCAGCCTGCAAGCACCTATCTGACCGGCGGCAGCGTGACAAGAAGTCAGCCGTATGCGGCAAGTCAGCAGAATCAGCTGTTTTCGGCAAGGAAGGCGGCAGAGCAGCGGCGCAATCCGCGGCAGAACGTATCTACAGCCACTAAGAGCAGCGGAGACGGCAACCTGCCGTTGACGCAATTTCTCAAGAACTCCATGGACTGGCACACGACGAGCGATCCGAACAGGAAGGCACAGCTGCACGCGCAGAACGACGCCTTGCGGCGCAAGCTGGGATACGAATACAATCCGCAGACCGGTGCCTCCTACGACAAGTACGGGCACGAAATGACCGCCGGTGTGCGCATGGCCTACGGCAGCAAGCCGACCGAACGGCTGAATCAGGCTACACAGTTGCTGCATACTTCCGGCGTGATGGGTAAGACAGACAAGGCAACTGTCTACCCGACCGCTATGCAGGCGGCACAGGGACTGGATGAGGACTATTTCAGCGGCCAGACAGGCTACAATGCACACAAGACGATGCATGACCTGTTTAACCGCTCGGATGAGACATGGAGCAGCGAGGACACACAGAGCCGCGACAGGGCCCGTCAGGAGCTTTCCAATGAGATGTACCGCATTATGAAGCGGTACGGCCTTGACTATCAGCCGCGCGACAACGCGGATGATATCATGCACCGGCTGAAAGCCGCCGGTGCGGACGAAAACACGCTTGCCTATGTGCAGGAAAACATTGACCTGCGGCACGCGGCAGACCGCCTCGGCAACAGCATGGAGGCAGTCGGCAAGCGGTGGATCGCATCGCTGCCGTCCCTCGTGGACACCTCGCGTCAGGCGAGCGCGAACGTGGAGGAGAGCCGCCAGAACGAGGAATACCGCCAGCTTGAGGAGCAGGAGCAGACGCTTGAACTCACCCTACAGGGCATGAATAGCACAGCAGCGGACGGCTCGGTTCCGACAGACTATCAGGCAGTGTACGATCAGCTGCAGGAGGTCCGCAAGCGCAAGAACGAGCTGACCGTAAACAAAGGCGTAGATCCGAACAAATGGTCTCAGCGCATGCTGCGCGAGGCGAACGAGGCACAGGAAAACGCCGAAGCCGGTTTAGCGCCTGCGCCGCGCTGGCTGACCGAACAGGGCATTTCCCTTGCGGGCAATGCGCCGGTGATGGCGGCAAGTGCGATTCCGGTCGTCGGTCCGGCGGTCGGCTCGATCATGATGGGCGGCCAGGCTGCAGGCCAGCGCTCGTTTGAACTGAATGAACAGGGCAAGGGTGCGCGGGAGTCGCTGACGCGCGGTTTGACCTCGGGTGCGATTGAGGCGGCAACCGAAAGACTGCCGCTCGGTCAGATGAGCAAGATTTTGCACTCTGGCGGCGTGAATGCCGTAAAAAATATCCTCATCCAGATGGGCGAGGAGGCGACAGAGGAAAGCGCAAGCTATTTCATGAACTACGTTGCGGATAAGGCGGCGCAGGATCCGGACGCAAAGTTCAGCCTGCAGGAGCTTGCCCAGAGCGCCGCAGGCGGCGCGTTCGGCGGCTTGGTGTTTGGTACGGCGGGTGCAGTCGGTTCGAGAGCGGCAACAGATACGGAGCGTATGAGTGCCGCTGATGCATACGATTACAATCAGGTGCAGCAGCTTGTACAGATCGACAGCGAGCTGCAGGCGGCGCTTAAGCTGCCGGAAGGACCGATCAGGGAACGTGCGGTGCAGACCGCGCAGAACAAGATGGCCGACAAGATTTCCGGCCTTATGACGCAGCAGGCCGCGCAGAATGCGGAGCTTACCGCGAATTATGACGCTGATCTCAATAACCGCATGAGCCTTGCACAGCGCGCGCAGGCGGCGGAATACCTCAACCAGCGCACTGGACAGGTGGACGCATGGCAGGACGGCCAGATTAAGCCTCGCCTCGGTACGGAGACCGAACAGCGTGCGGAAAGTAGCTACCGGACACCGGAAGAAGAATATGCACTGCAGAGCCAGCTTGCAAAGCATTTCGCGGAGGAACAGCAGGCGGAGACTGACGGGGTGTATGATAAGGCTACGGTACAGCAGGCTGATGCAGCACAGCACAGGACGCTGAACGAGGTGATTTCCTCGAATCATGATACGATTGCGCAGACGGGCGTTTTAGCGGTTCTGAAAGACGAAGAATTTGCAGGCAGCAAGAAAAAACTCGTTGACCGTGTAACGGATTTCTTCAATTCCATTGGCAACAAGGTTTTTCGCGCAGGCTTTGGCGATGTCACCTTAACTCGAAGCGGTGCGCGTGACAGTATTTCTCATGGCATGGGACGCAACAAGGCGATTGCATTCTCGGCGGTTCCGGAAGTTATTGAAAACGGAGCAATCATTGACACGCAGAGCAACTGGAAGGGTCGCCGATATGATACCGTAACCTTTGGCGGTCAGGTGCAAATCGGTGAGCAGGTGTACGATATGGGCGTTATCGTAAAGAAATATGATAATGCCGATATGGCAAGCAAATATTATCTGCATGAAGTAGTTTTGACAAATGAAAAAGGCGAAACCATGTCGTTCATGACTGGGACCAAAATGGGCTACCCCAGCGACACAGTTTCGCCTGACGGAAGTGATATCCCTTCCGTTGATAATAGTATACGCCAGAATGTAGGAAATAGCAATACTTCCGACACAAATATTCCGCTCTCCGAGGCGATGCAGTACGGCAGGACGCCGGAGCAGGCCGTGATGGAGGCGCGGGCGAAGGCTGAGGGCGAGAAGTTCTCGGCGGGCGTCAATGCGAATGGGTCGATCAATGGCGATACGGATACCGCGTACAGCATTGGATTTATGCAAAAAAGAAACCATCCGAGCAGTGCGGGCTCTTCCTCCGCCCCCTTTGGGCGTGGCGCTCAAAATACTCGAATGGTTTATGAGAACAGTATAACACCTGACGGAGCGAAAAGCAATACCTTTGACTTCACGCCGGAGCAGATCGCAAAGGGAACGGTTCCGCTCTCCGATGCGATGCAGTACGGCAAGACACCGGAACAGGCCGTGATGGAGGCGCGGGCGAAGGCTGAGGGGGAGAGGGTACGGCAGGCAAGAGAGGAACAGGCGGCGGCAGAACAGCAAGAACGCCTTGATCGCATCACCAACGGCAAGAACCGTGACATTATGCAGCGCGTATATGAGGCACAGGAGCGCGCAGAACGCGTGGCAAGCCGCCATGCGTTGGAACGCGCAACGACCCGCGCGACAGCTTCAGACGCGGACAGCTACATTGACCATACGCAAGAGGATATTGCAATCGACCTTGTGAACAGCCTGGAAAGTGAACGCCGCTTTTTAACCAACCTGCGCAATGGCTGGCATTTGAGCGATGCCGAACTGGTAAATGCGGAACGCATGGCGGCGGGACGCGGCCCTGTAACCGAGATGGACAGCCACCGCTACGAACTGGTAGAGACCTACGCCCGCGCTATGCGGCAGTACAACGAGGATATGCAGCCGTATTACGCATTTCAGCGCGGCCTTGATGATGCACGCCTGAGACGCGCAACCGAACTTATCAAGGATTCGGACAACTGGAAGGATTCACGCGGCAACCTCGGTTTGCAGATCCACACGCCGGAGCGCGTGCTGCGCAAGGTTATGGGCGATACCGCCGAAACAGAGGCTATTTATCAGGCATATTTCGCACCGGTACTCAAGCATGACGCGGAGGCTATCCGCTGGGAGAATACCCAGCGCGAACGGCTGAAAGGCATTATGGAGGGCCTGTCGCACGAGGACAGTGTGTATATGCACATGAAGAACCGTGCAGAACTCTCTCCGAAGAACGAAGCCATGCAGAAGCAGCTTGCGGATTATGTGAAGGAGAACAAGAGCAAAATCCATTTTAAGCAGGCAGAGAGTGCCATGCAGAAGCTGTATGAAATGACAAGCGAAATGCATCCACAGGTCAGCGAGGCCGGTGTGCGCAACGGCTATGCGCCGCTGGAATTTCGGCAGAAATACATCCCGAGCCTTACACCGACCAAGGAAGGCAAGTGGTACAACCGCATTCTGCGTAAGGTGGGCGTGGAAACCATGGTGGACGAGCTGCCGACCGAGATTGCGGGACGAACCGAAGACCGCAGACCGGGCAGACAGTACGCCGGATTCTACAACCAGCGCGAGGGCATCAACACCGAGTTTGACGCATTTAAGGCGATGGATAACTATATCAGCGGCGCGAGCAACGCTATTTTCCACACGGATGATATTCAGAACCTGCGTGTACTGGAGGACGCTATTCGCAGCAAATACAGCGATGAAGGCAGCCGTGCGGAACTTGAAGCCATCCGCAAAGACCCGGATATCAATATTGAGGACAAGGAACAGAAGATCAGCAAGATTTGGGAACGCAACTCCGGCACGCTGCCGAGCTTCCCGAGCTGGATCGCGGAGTACACCAACATTCTGGCAGGCAAGAAATCCCGCACAGACCGCAGTGCGGAACAGATGTTCGGACGCGGCCTGTACCGCGCCATGAGCGATGTTGAGGGCAAGGTTGCAGCAAACATGGTAGGCGGCAACCTCTCGACCGCGATCTCTAACTTTATTCCGCTGGCCCAGGGTTCGGGCGAGGTACGTTATTCGAGCATGATGCGTGCAATGCTGGATTACGGCGCAGACCTCGCCAAAAAAAATCCGGCATTCCATGAGGATTCGGACTTCCTGACCAATCGCCGGGGCAGCGAACGTGTTATCAAGACGAAACTGCAGAAAGCCTCGGATGCGGCCGGGTGGACGATGAACGCAATCGACAATCTATCCAGCGAGGTGATGGTGCGCGCACGCTATCTGGACAATGTGGAAAAGCGGCATATGAGCACTGAGGCGGCGCTGCAGGAGGCTGACCGCTGGGCAGCGGGACTGATCGGCGACCGCGCAAGAGGTGCAAAGCCGGTTATCATGGAGTCCAAGTCGCCGCTCATCAAGGCGTTCACCATGTTCCAGCTGGAGGTTATGAACCAGTACGATCACCTGTTCGGCGATATTCCGCACAACCTGCGGGTACAGGGCAAGAGCAAGGCGCAGATCGCGGCCGGCACAGCGGCAGCGCTGCTGCAGGTATTCGTTATGTCCCACCTGTTCAACGATGCACGCGAAAAGCTGACCGGTTCGCGCGGTGCGTTCGACCCGATCGAGATGGTGAACGACTTTGTAGGCCGCGTGACCGGCTACGCACTGCCGAACATCTTTGATCTGCTGGGCGAAATGATGGGAGATGGCATTGATGAGGATGATTTCCGTGCGGAAAAGTCGGAAACGGCATGGGACAACGTAAAGAAGACAGCACAGGATATTGCATCCAACGTTCCGTTTGCTTCCGGTCCGCTCGGTGCGGTATTTGGCGCGGGCAACTCTCGTCTGCCAATCCAGTCCGTTATTCCGAACATTGACAACATCATGACCGCGCAGGGCGAGGACGCGCGCAGCATGGCAATGATTAAGGAGCTGAGCAAGCCGGTTTACGGCTTCCTGCTGCCGTTCGGCGGCCTGCAGGCGAAAAAGACCGTGGAGGGCGCGGCAACTATGTTTGCGGGCGGCAGCTACTCGTACGACAAGAAGGGCGAGAAAATCCTGCAGTTCCCAACCTACGGACAGAAACCGGCAGACTGGGCACAGGCGCTGCTGTTCGGCAAGAGTTCCAGCGATGAGGCCCGCGCATGGCGCGAGAGCGGCTATGAAACCTTGAACGCGGATGAGACCAAGGTGTTCAATACGCTTGCAAAGACTGCAGACAACAACCAGGAAGCACGCAAAAACATTTACGATGCGATCATGGCGCTGCATGATGTGCAGTCCGACACGGATGAGAACGGTCAGCTTCTCGACAACGAAGGCGAGAAAAAGCGCCGCATGCTGTTTGAGAACGACAAGCTGACGCAGAGCCAGAAAACCGCCATCGACCGCGAGATCATCGTTAATACAGTGGGCGGCTCGGCTGCGGATTACTCCGACCGGACTTCGTTCGAAATCAGCACCGAGGTACGCAAGAAGATGCAGGGCGCGGCTCACAAGGCGGCAGACGCCGGTCTTGCAGTAAGCACGTTTGCCAAGTATGACAATACGCTGAAGGAATTGACCGAGGGCACGGACGAAAACGGCGAGAAGCTGCACACGGCGGACGAGGCACGCGGTATGGTATTGGATGCTATCCGGCAGGACAGCAGCCTGACGGACGGCGAGAAGCAAACCCTTGCGGATTACCTGCTCGTTTCTTCCATGAGCGAAAAGGCGCGTGAGACGTGGAACGATGAGGTCAAGGGCAAGGTAAATGCAAGCGATTATGTGCGGTTTAAGTCGGACGTAGCGGCATATGAAGCGGAATTCGAGGGCACAGGCGCGGATCATGCCGCGAATGTGGCTAATATTCTGAACAGCTACACGAACCTGACGGATGAACAGAAATCCGTACTCATGAACACTTACAACGACACGGCAAAGAATGATGTATTCCACGTTTCGGAGTATGAGAAGTCGCTGACGGACAACAGCTATTACAAATCGCTGAACGACAGCGAAAAGAGCAAGCTGCGGGCATACTGCAACGAGTACGAGCAGGCAATCAGCGCGGGCAAGGAGCTTTCCGGCTGGAAGGCCAAGGCTTATATGGCGAAGGAGGCCGGTATCCAGCCGGGCACCTATGCACTGTTCCAGACGGCGCTTTCGCTTATCAATTCGGATGGCGGCAACGCCAAAAACGAGGAAATCACGCAGGCCGTTAAGTTGGTGCCCGGCCTGACGAATAGCCAGAAGGCTTATTTGTGGCAGGCGGCATATGGCAAGGAATCGACCAAGAGCAATCCGTGGGGCGGTGCAACCGTAACGAAGTATCAGAAGGGCGAGAACAAAGCGGTGAATCCGGTTGAGGGCGGTACGATCCCGGATGGCGGCGGGTTCGGCTGGCGCACTGCGCCGACTACAGGTGCATCGAACAATCACAAAGCAATTGATATTGCCGCACCGCAGGGAACACCAGTAAAGGCGGCTATGAGCGGCAAAATCGTTGGAATGAATAAATACGGCTACGGCAAAGACGAGTATGAGGGATACGGCGTATCGGTTACGGTTGACTGCGGAAACGGTATTACTATGGCATATCACCACATGGTTGACGGCAGCAATGCCAACCTGAACATCGGTGACGAAGTAAAGGCCGGTCAGCAGATCGGTCAGGTTGGTTCGACTGGTATTTCTACCGGCCCGCATCTCGATTTCCAGGTGGTCAAGGACGGCAAGTATGTTGACCCGAGAAATTATATTCCCGGATACGGCGAGGGCACTTCTGAGACGATCTCGGCGGCACAGGCGGCTGTGGCGGCAAGTTCCGGCAAGAAGAGCGGAAAGAGTCATAAGAGCGGCGGCTCGGGGAAGTCGGGAGGAAGCAGTTCGAGCGGACTTAAGACCTTCGATCAACTGGATACTATGGATAAGCTGGGATTCTGAGGTATGGGAAAAGGGTGAGCGGTGGCTCACCCTTTTCTGTATGAGAATATATTGACAAGGACAGAATAAACATATATTATTAGGGTGAACGGAGGGAGAAATATGGAACAGAACAAAGTGAAATTCAAATATATATTTGACCCTGCATACAACCCGAAGTATGCAAACGGCGCTTTTGGTAATATTACGCCGCATGGTGAAGTGGCGTTGAACTTCTATTTTGAAAGAAGCGCATTGCCGTATGAGCAGGAATTTGCACTTGATGAAGATGGCGTGCTGGGCGAGTGCGTAAGAGAAAATCCAGAAGAAATGAGCTATGTTCGTTATGTGCAGAACGGCTTGATTTTGAGTAAAGAAGATGCACGAGGTATCGCAAATTGGCTCCTGAGTCTGGTAGATGGAGAAAGCGAGGCAGAGTGATATGACTGCAACTTGCATGAATGGTATATATACTGCACCCTACACTTCATTTTACGCACAGCCGGGAGATAAGATTGCCAGAAAGCTGTCTTTCTTCCAGAAAGCAATCAAACTGCCAACGGAATATACTGCGCTGCGTAAAGACGGATACCATGTAAGATTTAAGCAGACGCAGAAAATTGCATGGGAAAAAGCGGAAGATGATTATGTATCGTTAAGTTTTGAACCGCTCAATGTTCATGCAGTGGGCGAAAACCGTAAGGAAACGATTCAAGAGTTTTGGGATGAGCTTGCGTTTGTATGGCGTAATTACGCGCTTGCAGATGACAGCGAACTGACACAGGATGCAATCGAACTGAAACACCGCGCACAGAAGTATTTAACAGAGGAATGAGCGGAAAGTGAAACCATTAAAAACAGATAAAATAGAAAGCAGTCTGGTTAAAAAGGGATTTGTTAAAGACAATAAAGATCATAAATTCTACACTTTTTATTGCAGCGGTAAGAAGACGCAAATTTACACTAAGGTCAGCCATGGCAAGCCTGAAGTTGGCGAACCTCTGTTGGGGAAGATGGCGAAACAAGTCAGATTAAGCAAAAAGGATTTTGCTGATCTGATTGAATGTCCTCTGAGTAAAGAACGGTATACGCAGATGATGAAAGATCAAGGATATGTGAAAGAAGGGTGAGCAAATGCTCACCCTTTTGCTTTTGGAGAGGGGACTGCGTGAAACGCACCCTTACCCATGGGTCAGGAAACACGACCCACCGGTACTTCTCGTTTGGATAGGTAGGGGGGTGCGAAACGCACCCCCCTACATTTGTTAGATTTTTTTGAAATAGCACTTGATTTTTTGTGTTACCATGATATAATAAATGTGTAACCAGAAAGTGAGGTGAAACAATGTCGCCAAGGACGGGTAGACCTCCGTCTTTGAATCCGAGAAGAAACGATACTCGCATCCGAATGACTGATGAAGAAGTTGCAATGCTGGAAACGTGCTGCGAAGCACTCGGCAAAACGAAAGCAGATGTTATTCGTTTAGGTATCAAGAAGGTCTACGAAGAAATAAAAAAATAGAAACAGCCCGTCACCGTGGAAAGTATCGGACTGTTTCACAACTACCAAAACACGAGGTTTTGATAAATCTATTGTATATCAAATCCTTCGTGTTTGCAAGAAAGAACGGAGGATTTTTATGAAATACGATTTGAGCAAGCTGTACTGGGACTACATTCAGGAGGACGAGAGCACGACCTTCCGCAATGAGTTCTGGGCGAATCCGGTAAATGCCGAAATCCAGAAGCAGATGGAGCCGATCTTTAAGAACCGCGACCTTTCGGACGTTGTAAGCAATTACGAGGCCTGCGCAGAGGAATTCGGGTTCCTGACTGGCTTTCAGCTTGCGGTGAACCTGCTGTCCGGCGGCCTCGGCGCACGCGCTCCCAAGGTGGAGGTGCAGGCATGAACGATGGTATGCTGACAGTATCCAACAGCGAGTTTGGCAAGTTGGATATTTTGGTCGAGGATGGCAAGGAACTGTTTCCTGCAAATGATGCGGCAAAGATTCTGGGCTATAGCGTTCCGCATGGCGCGATTCAGAAGCATTGCCGTGGGTGTCTGAAACGGACGGTCACCGATTCTCTGGGTAGAACGACTGAAAAGAACTTTATTACCGAGGGCGACCTGTACCGTCTTATTATCCGCTCTCGTCTGCCTGCCGCGCAGAAGTTTGAGAAGTGGCTGTTTGACGAGGTTCTGCCCGAACTGCGCCGCACCGGCGGCTACCGCGCAAAGCCTGCCGCCGATCTGCCGCACCAGTGGATGGGACGCGGGTGTATCCGCATTGATGATGCTGCAAAGGTGCTTGGCGTGAAGAAGGATAAGATTCGCGAGTTGCTGAACAAGCGCAAGACGGTTTACCGCAACGGCGTGGACTGGGAAACGCTGCATGGGTATGAGGTAGACGAGTACAAGTTTTACAACCGCGTGCCTACGGCTGCAAAGGGCATTTGCATTGTGTATGACAGCGGTATGACAAAACTGCGGTGGGAACTGCTGGGCGAGGGTTCACCGGATATGGCGCTGCCTGCTGCGGCTGAGGTGCCGTTGCTGCCTGCGGAGGTGCAGGAGGAGAATGAACAGCTTCGGTTCGCGCTGGAGGAGATCGGGAAGATTGCAGGAAAACTGGGGAAGTGAAGGAAAGGCCGCCGGGAGGCGGCCTTTTTGTTACGCAGAAGATGGAAAGGCGGGTTCACGCGGCTTCACAGATGCAATGCCACCGGCATTGATCAGCTCCTGCGCATCGCGGGTGAGATACACGCGAATGTCACGCAGGCACTCCTTACTGCGGCAGGAGTCGTAAACCTTTTTGGTGTGGACACAGACCGCTTCGCGGAAGCCGCCTGCACTGTTGCCGTTATTGCCGCCGATCGGACCCGGGCAGCAAACTTTTTCAGCCATGTATATTACCTCCAAACAAAAATTGAAGCAACTTCAGTATCAATCTATTCGGAGATTTTCCGGGGTGTTACATTAAGAAGTCCCTCTGTACCATCAATACAGGGGGACTTTCGTCAAAGAGGGATGGGGCTGCTTTATACGTCCATCCAGACGCCTCCGGCCGTATGGCTGCGCACACAGGCCTCGACAAAGCGAACGCCGAGCACGCCGTCCTTCACAGTCGGAAAGGTGTCGGTCGTGTTCTCACGACCTGCCTTGCGGTCGGAGAGCACATTACAGAACGAACGGTAAATATTCGAGAACGCCTCGATAAAGCCTTTACTCTGGCCTGCCGCAACACGTGAAAGCCGCGTTTTGGCATCGAGCAGATAGTCTGCACCAGCGGACAGCCGCTGACTCGGCTGGCTGCGCGGCGTATAGATCAGGTGGTCGCAGTCGGTCGCGGTCCATTCGAGCGAGCCTTCGGTGCCGATGACGTGGATGCCGCTGTCGCACTCGTGTCCAATCGCAATCTGGGATGCCCAGAGCGTACCGGTTACGCCGCCCCCCCGAAGTCCATCAGCACGTTTACATTGGTATCGAGCGGCAGATCACGCGGATAGGTGTCCAGCATCGCCGGCACGCGCTTGACGTGCAGACCGGTAAACTGCGCTACCATCTGCTCTGCATGTGTGCCGAGATCGTTTGTACACAGCGAAGAACCGACCTTTTCCGGCTGAAAACGCCATGCCGAGGTGTCCACCTTGCCGTCAACCGCACTGGAAATGACCCAGTCCTCCGGATGCTGCACACGGACATGCAGAAAATCTCGCTTGACCTCATAGCCGGGCACGCACTGGTAGCATCCGTACTGGATGAGATAATACAGGTGCTCCCGCGCAAACGGAGATGGAATGGTAAAGTCCACACGCGACGAGAGCAGCAGGCCTTTGTCGGGTGGTTTCA
>ENA-ORTQ01001056-ORTQ01001056.1-human-gut-metagenome-genome-assembly--contig:-NODE-1056-length-31286-cov-3.079696_pt1 | contig 31286 bp, 26 predicted proteins | sample MGYA00241912_ERZ509188 | MGnify/ENA primary metagenome ERZ509188 (study PRJEB26280, sample SAMEA2338849) | human gut metagenome | biome: human gut; feature: human-associated habitat; material: faeces...
GGTCGCGGGTTATGCGATCTCCCAGACCGACGACCAGCTTGAGGCCCTCGGTGAGGACGTCGGCGTGACCAAGGAGGCCGTGGCCATCAAGAAGGGTGATTCCGACACGGCCAAGGCGGTGCAGGCGGCCATGCAGAAGCTGATGGATGACGGTACGTACATGAAGATCCTCAAGCATTGGGGCGTCGAATCCGGCGCCGTCGACAAGGCCGAGATCAACCCGACCGATTTGGGCTGATCGGCGCACTGACGCTGCGGGCGTAGAGGCATCGGACGTATATAGATCGATGCCCCTACGCTTTTTGCCGATTAACGTCGGCGTAGCATTGCGGTTTTATCGTGTGCCTTTGGAATACTGGACGTCTGATTGGCAAATGGATGATTACCGTTCAGTGGATGGGAAGAGAATAGAAGGAGAACCCACTATGTCGTTGAAATTCAAATCGTTTGCCGCTCTCGCGCTGAGCGCGGCCATGATGTTCTCCGTCGCCGCATGCGGCACCACGGATTCCGGTGACGCCAAAAGCGACTCGAAGGCGAAGAACACCACCGTTGGTTACGATGTGAGCACCATCAAGAAGGATGACGAGCTGGCCAAGCTGGCCGCCTCCGCGAAGACCGTCAAGGACGGCGAGCTGTCCGTCGGCATGGAACTGTCCTATGCTCCGGCCGAATTCTACGCCGAAGACGGCAAGACGCCGGTCGGCTACGATGTGGACATGTCCAAGGCCATCGCCCAGACGCTGGGCCTGAAGCCGAAGATCGTCTCCTCCATGTTCGACACCATCGTCCCGTCCATCGGCTCCAAGTACGATCTGGGCATCACCGCCATGACCATCACCGAAGAGCGTCTGCAGTCCGTCGACTTCGTGAGCTACTACCGCGCCGGCTCCACGTGGGCCGTGCAGAAGGGCAACCCGAAGAAGCTCGACACCTCCGACATGTGCGGCGCGAAGATCGCAGTGCAGACCGGCACCGTCCAGGAGGACGAGGCCAACAAGATCGCCAAGGGCTGCAAGGCCGACAAGAAGGCCGAAGTGATGTCCTACAAGCGTCAGGCCGAAGCCGCCACCGCAGTGGCCACCGGTAAGGCCGACGTGTTCTACGCCGATTCGCCGGTCGCCGGCTACGCGATCTCCCAGACCGACGGCCAGCTTGAGGCGCTCGGCGACGTTGAAGGCGTGGCCAAGCAGGGCATCGCCATCAAGAAGGGCGACCAGCAGCTCGACGAGGCCGTGCAGAAGGCCGTGCAGAAGCTGATGGATGACGGCACGTACATGAAGATCCTCAAGCATTGGGGCGTCGAGTCCGGCGCTCTCGACAAGGCTGAGATCAATCCGACCGACCTCAACTGATCTCATCAGATAGATAGAAAAAGGAAACAGCATCATGGCGAAGAAACAAGTCGACGGCGACGGCCTCGATATTCCCAATCGCATTAAAGCCTTGCCTGTCAAGCGTACGGGTCCGATCGTGGCGGCCATCATCGTCGCGCTCTTCGCCGCGATGCTGGTGCAGGCTTTGGTCACCAATCCGCGTTTCGAATGGAATGTGGTCTGGAAATACCTGTTCAACGAGAACGTACTGGAAGGCATCAAGTACACGCTGCTGCTGACCGTCATCTCGATGGTCATCGCCATCATTCTGGCGGTCATTCTGGCGGTCATGCGCAAATCCATCAACCCGGTGCTGCGCGGCGTGAGCTGGTTCTACATCTGGTTCTTCCGCGGAACCCCTGTGTACACGCAGCTGGTCTTCTGGGGTCTGTTCGCGGTGCTGGTGCCGCGTATCGGCGTGGGCATCCCGTTCACCTCAATCGAATTCTGGAGCATTGACTCCCAGTCTGTCATCACCGCGTTCAACGCCGCATGGCTGGGCTTGGCCCTGAACGAAGCCGCCTACCTGGCCGAAATCGTGCGCGCCGGCCTCGAGGCCGTCGATCCGGGGCAGACGGAAGCCGCAAAGGCCCTCGGCATGAAGCGCACGCTCATCATGCGTCGCATCGTGCTGCCGCAGGCTATGCGCATCATCATCCCGCCGACCGGCAACGAGTTCATCGGCATGCTGAAGACCACGTCGTTGGTCAACGCCGTGCCGTTCACGCTGGAACTGCAGTTCGCCACCACGGCGATCGCGACCCGTCTGTACAAGCCGATTCCGCTGCTGATCGTGGCCTGCATCTGGTACCTGGTCATCACCTCCATCCTGATGGTCATCCAGTCGCGACTCGAAAAGCACTTCGGCAAGGGCTTCGACGCCCGTCCGGCCGGCGCCCGCGGCAAGCGCACGCCGTTGCCAGGCAAGACCTTCGGCGAGCCCAAGGATGACATCGACAAGCAGAACGAAGCCACGTTCGCGGGAATGACCGCGTGAGGGGAACGACCATGAGCGAAATCACAACCAACGAAATTGTTCCTGCAGTCAAGGCGACGCAGGTTCATAAGGCCTTCGGCAATCTGCATGTGCTCAAAGGCATCGACATGACCGTCATGCCCGGCACCGTCACCGTGATTCTCGGACCGTCCGGTTCCGGCAAATCCACGTTCCTGCGTCTGATCAACCAGCTGGAGACCCTGACCGGCGGCGAGATCGACGTCGACGGCGAGATGATCGGCTACAAATACGTCGACAAGGGCGGCGAACGTGTGCTGCAGACCCTGAACGACAAGGAAGTGGCCGAACAGCGTTCCAAACTCGGCATGGTGTTCCAGCGCTTCAACCTGTTCCCGCACATGACGGCTCTTGAAAACGTCATGGAGGCTCCGGTCCACGTCAAGCACATGGACAAGAAGGAAGCCCGCGAACTCGCCATTCAGGAGCTGAACCGCGTCGGCATGGGGGAGCGTCTCGACTACTATCCGGCACAGCTGTCCGGCGGCCAGCAGCAGCGCGTGGCCATCGCCCGCGCGCTTGCCATGAAGCCGGAGATCATGCTGTTCGACGAACCGACATCCGCGCTCGATCCGGAACTCGTCGGCGAAGTGCTCAACGTCATGCTCGACCTCGCCAAGGAAGGCATGACCATGGTGGTCGTCACCCATGAGATCGGGTTCGCCCGCGAGGTCGCCGACCAGATCGTCTTCATGGACGGTGGTGTGGTCGTCGAACAAGGCGGTCCGGAAATCATCGACCATCCGAAGGAGTCGAGGTTTAAGGACTTCTTGCAGCACGTCCTGTAGCAAGTAAGGCTGTCGTACTGCCGTAAATTCCCAATCCACTGACGTCAAGCGTCCGCAGACGTCCGGTGGGTTGGGTTTTCTTTTTGCTGCCGACGATGGGCGCGTTGCGTGCGCCACTGGTTCGCACGATTTCCCTGGGGGAGTGGGATTTCGCATATATGGCAAAGATTTGTAAGGACGCGCGGCTTGGTTTCATGATTGACATCCTTACCCGATAGGCTAAGGAGCTATGTGTGGAATCGTAGGATATGCAGGAAATGTTCGGACCGCGTGCGGCAAACCCTTGGAGGTCTGCCTCCAGGGTCTTCAGCGATTGGAATACCGTGGATATGATTCGGCCGGCGTGGCGCTGACGGCGCCTGGCATGGAGCGTGTGGCCGTCCGTAAGAAGGCCGGACGTCTGGCCAACCTGGTGCAGGACATCGAACGCGATCCGATGCCGGAAGCCACCGTGGGCATCGGCCATACGCGTTGGGCTACGAACGGCGTGCCGAACGACACTAACGCGCATCCGCACACGTCGCGTGACGGCAAGGTCGCCATCATCCACAACGGCATCATCGAAAACGCGTCCCAGCTGCGTCTCGACCTGCAGACGGAAGGCTACCATTTCGTTTCCGAAACCGATACGGAGGTCGCGGCGAAGCTGCTGGGCAAGATCAGCGACAAGATCATCGAAGAGACCGGCAAGCCTGACCTGTTCAAGGCCGTCCGCCGTCTCGCACGCATGCTGGAAGGCGCGTTCACCATCCTCGCCACCGATGTGCGCCAGCCGGACATCGTGGTCGGCGCCCGTCACGATTCGCCGCTGGTGGTCGGTCTTGGCGAAAGCGAGAACTTCCTCGGCTCCGACGTGGCCGCGTTCGTGGCCTACACCAAGCGCGCCATGGAAATCGACCAGGACCAGGCCGTGATGGTGTCCGCAGACAAGGTCGTCGTCTCCGACTTCATGGGCAACATCGTGCCCGATCCGAAGACCTACACCGTGGACTGGGATGCGTCCGCCGCCGAAAAGGGCGGTTGGGACTCCTTCATGGACAAGGAGATCCATGAGGATCCGGCCGCCGTGCAGCGCACTCTGCTGGGGCGTCTCGACGAGAACGGCAACATCAACCTCGATGAGGTGCGCATCGACGAGCATGATTTCAAAGCCATCGACAAGATCATCGTCATCGCCTGCGGCACGGCCGCGTATGCGGGCATGGTGGCCAAATACGCCATCGAGCATTGGGTACGCATTCCGGTAGAAGTGGAACTCGCCCACGAATTCCGCTACCGTGACCCGATCCTCACCCCCCGAACGTTGGTGGTGGCCATTTCGCAGTCCGGCGAGACCATGGACACGCTGATGGCGTTGCGCCACGCGCGTGAACAGGGCTCCAAGGTATTGGCCATCTGCAACACGCAGGGCGCGTCCATCCCACGCGAATCCGACGCGGTGCTCTACACCCACGCCGGTCCGGAAGTGGCGGTCGCCTCCACCAAGGCGTTCGTGGCGCAGATCACCGCCGCATACGTGCTCGGCCTGTATCTGGCCCAAGTCAAGGGCGCCATGTATCGAGACGAAATCGCCCAGACTTTGGACTCTCTGAAGGACATGCCCCGCAAAATCCAGTGGGTCCTCGACACCCAGACCAAGACCGTGCAGGAGGCCGCCAAGCAGATGGTGGACGCGAAGTCCTTCCTGTTCCTCGGACGTCATGTGGGGTATCCGGTCGCCATGGAAGGCGCGCTGAAGCTCAAGGAGATCGCCTACACCTTCACCGAGGGCTTCGCCGCGGGAGAGCTCAAGCATGGTCCGATCGCGCTGGTCGACGGGGGCGAGCCGGTCGTGTTCATCGTGCCGCCCGCGCGCGGACGCAACGTGCTGCACGCCAAAGTCATCTCCGGCATCGAAGAGGTCAAGGCCCGCGGCGCCTACATCATCGCCGTGGCCGAGGAGAACGATCCGGATGTGGAGCGTTACGCCGACGTGGTGTTCTGGCGTCCCGCCTGCCCGACGCTGATGAGCCCGCTGGTGGACGTGGTGCCGCTGCAGCTGTTCGCCATGGACATGGCCAAGCTCAAGAACTACGACGTGGACAAGCCGCGCAACCTCGCCAAGTCAGTCACCGTTGAGTGACGAACGCAGGCACCGGTATGTGCTTGAGGAACCTCATATTCCCCTCGAATATGAGGTTCTGTACGAGGATGCGAACATCATCGTCATCGACAAGCCGCATTTCCTCGCCACCACGCCACGCGGCATGTGGTATCGCGAAACCGCGCTGGTCCGGTTGTGCGAGCGGTACGACGAGCCGAACATCACGCCGGCGCACCGTTTGGACCGACTGACTGCAGGCGTCGTCGTGTTCGTACGTAATCCGTCTGCGCGAGGCGCGTACCAGATGCTGTTCCAAAATCGCAAAACCGTCAAAACCTACGAATGCCTGGCACCGCTCGCCCCGACGCAGCGGCCGCGATATGGAACGGCGGTGCGCATCGACCGGCACCTGCCGTTTCCGCTGGTACGCAGGTCGCATATCAACAAGGATCGCGGACGATTGCAGGCGTACGAAAGCGCCGACGTGCCCAACGCGGAAACGCTGATCGAACGGGGAAGCGGCATCCGCTTCGTTGCCGGCAGACCGTACGTGAATTACACGCTGCATCCGAAAACCGGCAAGACGCACCAGTTGCGCGTGCATATGAATTCGCTCGGACTGGCGATATTGGGCGACGATTTCTACCCGGACATCGTGCAGCGCGCGTACGACGACTTCTCGCAACCCTTGGAATTGGTGGCGCGCGAACTGCGATTCGATGACCCGCTCAACGGCGAGCCACGTCGATTCGTATCGCACGTGCCGTTGGGCGCGGGCTTATAGAAACCCACGATTTTGGACATTCCCCTATCTCGTCCGACACGCCCGATTATCATGGCGTTCTGTTGACTTGCCGGAGCGTTTCCGGCATCACGAGAGTAAGAGAGAACCATGGGTAAAATCTCGAAAGCCGTCCGCGGCGTCGCCGACATCTACAACGGCGCATCGCTGATCGTCCGTATCATCGTCGGCCTGATCATCGGCACCGTGCTGGCATTGACCATGCCCCACGTGACCTGGATCGGAGAATTCGGCACCCTGTTCGTGTCCGCGTTGAAGGCCGTGGCACCGATTCTGGTGTTCGTACTGGTGGCCAGCGCCCTTGCGCAGGGCACGTCGAAACTCGACCGCCGTTTCGGCACCGTGCTGTTCCTGTACCTGTTCACCACGTTCCTGGCAGCGGTCGTGGCCGTGCTGACCTCCCGTCTATTCCCGCAGACCCTGTCCTTGGGCAAGGCCGCCAAAGCCGACGTGGTGCCGCAAGGCCTTTCCGAAGTCATCCAGACGCTGCTGACCAACATCGTGGCCAATCCGATCCAGGCCATCATCGATGGCAACTACATCTGCATCCTGATGTGGGCCTGCCTGTTCGGACTCGCCATGAAGTCCATCGCCAACGAAAGCTCCAAAGCGTTCATGGCCAACGTGGCCGACGCCGTGTCCCAGGTGATCCGCTGGGTCATCAACCTCGCCCCGTTCGGCATCATGGGCCTCGTGTTCACCAACGTGGCCGACAACGGCCTGTCCGCATTCACCAAGTACGGCAGCCTGCTGCTCCTGCTCGTCGGCACCATGCTGCTCATGGTGCTCGTGTTCGGCCCGCTCGTCATCTTCATCTTCCTGCGCCGCAACCCGTACCCGCTGGTCTACCGTTGCTTCAAGGAATCCGGCCTGACCGCGTTCTTCACCCGCTCCTCCGCTGCGAACATCCCCGTCAACATGCAGCTGTGCGAGAAGCTCGGGCTTGACAAGGACATGTACTCCGTGTCCATTCCGCTGGGCGCCACCATCAACATGAACGGCGCGGCCATCACCATCACCATCATGGCCATGGCTGCCGCCAACACGCTCGGCATCCAGATCTCCCTGCCGGCGGCCATCCTGCTGTCCGTGGTCTCCGCGCTCGGCGCATGCGGCGCGTCCGGCGTGGCAGGCGGCTCGCTGCTGCTCATCCCGATGGCCTGCTCGCTGTTCGGCATCAGCAACGACATCGCCATGCAGGTGGTGGGCGTCGGCTTCATCATCGGCGTCATCCAGGATTCCGTGGAAACCTGCCTGAACTCCGCGTCCGATGTGGAGTTCGCGGCCACCGCCGAATACCATGCCTGGCTCAAGCAGGGCCGTCAGCTGCCGGCCTTCATGTATTCCAAGAAGGAACGCGCCAAGCTCGGCATCGAAGCTTGATTGCGTACCGGCTTAGCCGCCGATGCGATATCGAAGGGAACCGCTTTGGAAGTTCGCTTCCGGAGCGGTTCTTCCGCATTCGGCGTATTTGGGTGGATATGGGGAGTCTTTCCAGGCTTGTGCGTGGCTTCCGCATGACCCGTATAATCTTATGGTGGTAATCGCAGGCGAAATACAAAACGGAGGTCCGTGGGCGTGGTGCTGAAATCGGCGAAACTGGTGAAGCAGCTCATCGCCATCTGCTGCGCGGGCGTCATGGCGGCCAGCGCCGCCGCATGCGGGGCCAATACGGACACACGCACACAGATCACCGTATGGTCGTGGGAGCCGAGCATGAAACAGGTCATCGCCGGCTTCGAAAAAGACAATCCCGACATCCACGTGGTTTGGAAGAACACCAGCGGTTACGACAAACTCAACAACGCCATCCAAGACGGTTACGGCATTCCCGACGTGGTGCAGCTGGAATATTACGCATTGCGCCAGTACGCGGTCAGCAGCCAGCTCGTGCCCATCACCGGCAGAACCGAAGGCTATGCCGATTTCTACACGCCCGGCACCTGGGCGTCGGTGCAGCTCAACGGACGGGTGTACGGGCTTCCCATGGACTCCGGCCCGATGGCCTTCTTCTATAACAACAGCGTGTTCGAACAGGTTGGCGTGGACGCGTCCAAGATCCGCACATGGGACGACTACTACGAGGCCGCCAAAAAACTCAAGAAAATCGGCGTGTACATCACCGCCGATTCCGGCGACGCCAGCTTCTACGACACGATGATCTGGCTCGCCGGCGGACGCCCGTTCTCCACGTCCAACGATGGCAAGAACGTGACCATCAGACTCACCGAAGATAAAGGCACCCGCGAATTCACCGAATTCTGGCAGAAGATGATCGATGAGGGTTTGGTGGCAACAAACCTCACGTCATGGTCGGATCGATGGAAATCGGCCGTGGGACAAGGCAAAGTCGCCTCGCTGTTCTCCGGCGCATGGCTGCCTTCGCTGCTCATGTCCGACATTCCCGGCGCGGCCGGCCTGTGGCGCGTGGCCCAGATGCCGACGCCCGACGGCAAGGCCACCACATCGGAAAACGGCGGTTCGGCCCTTGCCGTGCTGCAACGTTCCCGCAAACCCGAAGCCTCATACCGTTTCATCGAATACGCCTGCCACAATGCCAAAGGCATCACAACCCGCGTGGATGGCGGCGCGTTCCCAGCCGACAAAAACACCCTATCCGACTCGAAATTCCTCAGCAAGACCACGGTGACCGACGACCGTGGCATCGAAGTGCCCTATTTCGGCGGGCAGGAATACAACCGCGTGCTGTCCCAGGCCGCGGAGAACGTGTCGACCGGATACCAGTACCTGCCGTTCGAAGTGTATGCGCGCAGCGACTTCCGGTCCACGGTGGGCAAGGCCTACAAATGGTCGAGCCTGCTGCGCAAAGAGCAGAACAGGCTCAACATCATCGCCGCAGGCGGTCAGGTCTCCGACACCTCCAACATCGGCGATGCGTTGAAGAACACCGAATCGTCCGACCGCATCAAACTTAAGGGCGGCATAGCCCTATGGCAGAAGGACCTGAAAGAATACGGAGCCAACCAGGGCTTCACCATCCAATAGCGTCTGTGTAATTGGTTTAATCGATTGCGGCCTGCGGATAGCGCATTATCCGCAGGCCGTTGGTTTTCAGATTGCCGGGCTATGATCGCCGGTTCCCGTCGCTGGCTCTTGAATCAGCGGACGTTTCGGTCGTAGATGTGCCGCATGCCCTTGAAAATCAGGTCCGGATCGTAAATGTCGATCATGTCCGTGTCGTCGGCGAACACGCGGCTCAATCCGCCCGTCGCCACCACACGGAAATCCTCGTCGATCTCCTTATGGAACTGCGCGATCGTGCGTTCGATGCCGCCGAGGAAGTTGTAGTACAGGCCCGCCTGCATGGCCGGTTTCGTGGACTTCGCCAGAATCGACTTCGGACGGGTGATCTCCACTTCCGGCAGCTGCGCCGTCCCTTCCCACAGTGCGGCCGCGGCGGTGCGGATACCGGTGGTGATCAGTCCGGAAATCACCGACGCGTCCGCGGTGACGTAGTTGAACGTGGTGGCCGTGCCGAAATCAGCCACCAGAATCGGCCCGCCATACTCGTAATACGCGCCCGCGCAGTCGGCGATGCAGTCCGCGCCCATGTTCTGCGGATTGTCCATGCGGATGTTGAGTCCCGTTTTGATGCCCGGTCCCACGATCATCGGATCGATGTCGAGGAACTTCACGATGCTCGCACGGAACGAATGCATGACCTTCGGCACCACGGACGAAATTATCACATCATCGACATCCGCCGGCTTGTAGCCGCTCAAAGCCAGGAACTGCGTGATCATCAGCCCGTATTCGTCGGACGTGTGGTTCGCCTTCGTGGTGATGCGGTACGTGCCCGCGATGCGCCCATCGTCGATGAAACCGATCACGACGTTCGTGTTGCCGATATCCACAGCCATCAGAAGCATGTTGCGTTCTCCTTCGCGTTTTGCGGAAGTTCCGTTGAAATATTGCGATTATTGCGATTCGAAAATGCTGCGGTTAGTGCCGTTCGCCGTCCGCACGCATGGTTGCGAGCTTGACAAGAATACGTTTCGCAAGTGCGTCCTTGCCCATCTTGCTCCACCGTTCGATGCTTGGCCTGTCTGCGGTTTCGCCCGGCGTCAGCACCGTCACCACGTTCGTGTCCGTCGCGAAACCGGCGCCGGGGGTGCGCAGATTGTTGGCCACCAGCATGTCGCAATGCTTGCCGTTAAGCTTCTTCGCCGCGTTGGCCTCAAGGTCGCGCGTCTCCATGGCGAATCCGCACAATGTCTGGTCCGGCCGCTTATGTTCGCCGGCCCAAGCCAGAATGTCCGGATTCGAGGTGAGCTCGAGTTCGATGCCGCTGCGCCCGTTCTTCTTGATCTTGTCCCGGGCCTGCTCGACCGGACGGAAATCGCCGACGGCCGCGGCCATGACGGTGATGTCCGTGTCCGAGAAACGGCTCGTCACCACATCGAACATATCCCGTGCGGTCGTGACATCGACCACATCCACGCCATACGGGGCGTCCAACGCCACCGGACCGGACACAAGCGTCACCTGTGCGCCCAGATCGCGTGCCTGTTCGGCCAAGGCATACCCCATCTTGCCGGTGGAATGGTTGGTGAGGAACCGCACCGGATCAAGCGGCTCCTGCGTCGGGCCGGCGGTGACGAGCACGGCAAGTCCCTTAAGCGGCAGCTCGCCGTCCGGACGATTCGCAAGCAGCAGCGCTTTCACCGCCGTTTCGATGCGTGCCGGCTCCTCCATACGTCCCTTGCCGGCGTCGCCGCAGGCCAGCATGCCGCTTTCCGGCTCCACAATCGTCCAACCGAGCTCACGGCAGGTATTGAGATTGCGTTGCGTCACGGCGTTTTCATACATATGCACGTTCATGGCGGGGCACAGGATCTTCGGTCCCTTGTCGTACGCGAGTATGGTGCTGGTCAGCTGGTCATCGGCGATGCCGCCGGCGATTTTCGCGATGATATCGGCGCTCGCCGGAGCGACTGCCAGCAGATTCGCCCACTTCGCGTCGGCCACGTGGCTGATCTGCAGCGGACCGTCCGGTCCGGGCGTCACGTCGGCCGTAGCGCCGGGACGATGTCCGGCGGCGAACATGGACGTGCGTGTCGGCGTGTGGGTGAGGGAACTGAACGTCAGGGGAGTGACGAACTCCTGTGCGGCGGCGGTCATCACCACACGCACCTCATGCCCCTGCTTGCTCCAATCGGAGGCGAGATGGCAGGCCTTGAACGCGGCGATGCTGCCGGTGACCCCCAAAAGAATATGCGCCATGGATCAACCGTCCTTCTCGTTGTGACCTGCCGCGACTGCGTCAAGTATATAACCGGGCCGAAGCCTCCGCGCGCTTTGCGGGCGAATCCGAACGGGCCGCGGGTATGGCGGACGGTAGAATCAGGCCGTGGTGATCGACCTCACGCAGGCGGTCAACCGCAATCACAACACATAATCGAAAATACGAAGAGGAGAAATCCCATGTCGTCACCTACCGGTGCGCACGACGAAGCCGACGCAACCAAACAGGAGAACGAACAGCAGCCGCAGTCCACGGCAAGCACCGACGCCACGCTGAACGCGCGTGCGAAATCGTCGAACGGCGCGAAATCGCAAGGCCCGAAGAAGTGGCTTATCGCGTTGATCGCCGTCATCGCCGCCGTCGCGGTGATCGTCGCCATTGCAGTGACGCGCGGCAAAAACGATGACGCGAACACTTCCGGCGTAACTAAAGCCGACACCGTCACCATCGGGCTCAAACTCGCCCCGGTCAGCCTCGACATCCGCCACCAGTCCGGATCGGCCATCGAACAGGTGCTGATCGGCAACGTCTACGAAGCGCTGCTGTCGCGCGACTCCGACAACAAAGTGCAGCCGGGCCTCGCGAAATCCTGGGACATTTCCAAGGACGGCAAGACCTACACCTTCCATCTCAACCAGAACATGACCTTCTCCAACGGCGACAAGCTCGACGCTGACGACGTGGCCTGGTCCATCAACCAGCTCAAGGAGAAGCAGTACTACAACGCCAATCAGGTGGCCAGCCTCGACAAGGCCGAAGCGGTGGACGCCAACACGGTCAAGCTCACCCTTTCCACCCCCGACTCCAACCTGCTGTGGTATCTGACCGGACGTCCTGGCCTCGTGTTCGACAAAAACGCCAAATACAACGCGAAAACCGAAGCAGTCGGCTCCGGCCCGTATACTGTCGAATCCTTCGACTCGGCCAGCAAAATGGTGCTCAAAGCCAATGCGAAATATTGGGGAACCGCGCACAAGCCCGCCACCCAGAACGTGGTGATCCGCTTCCTCACCGACGACAACGCAGCGGTCAACGCGCTGAAAAGCGGTGACGTCGACGTGCTTTCCCCGGTGAACGCCACGCTCGCCAAATCATTGGATGCCAGCACATACACGGTGTCCGCGGCCGACGGCAGCGACAAGTTCGTGCTTGCGTTCAACTGCACGAACGACAAACTCAAAGACAAGCGTGTCCGTCAGGCCATTCGATACGGCATCAACCACAAGGAGATCATCGCCTCACGTGGAAATGTGGATTACGCGCTCGGCGGTCCGATCCCGTCCGTCGACCCCGGTTACGAGGACCTGACCGGCCTGTACCCGTACAACGTGGACAAGGCCAAGGAACTTATGAAGGAAGCCGGTTATACCACCGACAAACCGTTGCGGCTCACCCTCACCTACGCCAACACGTACGGCACCGAACTGGGCGACCAGCTCAAGAGCCAGCTCGCCAAAATCGGCATCGATTTGAAGATCGACTATGTGGAATTCTCCACATGGCTGCAGGACGTGCACACCAACGGCGACTACGAGCTCTCCCTCGTGGACCACGCCGAAAGCCACGACTTCTACAAGTGGACCACGCCGGAGTACTACTACCACTACGACAACAAGAACGTGCAGGCGCTCTACGCCAAGGCTTTGGAAGCCACCGACGAGGCCGACAGCGCGAAATACCTGAAGCAGGCGGCGAAGGCCGTAAGCGAGGACGCGCCGGCGGACTGGCTGTTCGGCTACCGCGTGACGGTGGCCGTCGACAAGCACGTGCAGGGCTTCCCCAGCAAGCTCAGCCAGACGGTGCTGCCGTTGTGGCAGATCTCCAAGAATAAGTAAGGGAACGGTATTTCCATGCGATTCGTGGGAAAGCGGCTGGCGCTGTTCGTAGCGGCTTTGGTGGGCCTGTCCGCGCTGGTGTTCGTGATGCTGCGCGTATTGCCGGGAGACGTCGCCGCGGTCATCGCCGGCACGAACGCCACCCCCGAACGCATTGCGTCGCTGCGCGCCGAATTCGGCTTGGACAAGCCGCTCGTCGCACAATATGGCGATTGGATGGCGGGCCTGCTGCATGGCGACCTCGGCGTGTCCACAGTCGGCGGACGGCCGGTCGCGCGGCAGATCGCCATGCGCGCCGCCGTAACGTTCCCTCTGATTGTGCTGAGCCTGCTGATTGCGCTGGCGATCGGCCTGCCGCTTGGCTGCGCGGCCGTCCTGACTCGCAATCCGCGGCTGCGCGGCCTGTTTCACGGCATTGCGATCGTGGGCGGCGCGGTGCCCGCATTGTGGGGCGGCCTACTGCTGATCCTGCTGTTCTCCCGTGGCACGGGACTGTTGGGATTGCTGCCCGCGCAAGGCTTCCCCGACACCGGCTGGGCCACGCCGGGAAAGGCCCTGTCCTGTCTGCTGATGCCGGCGCTCACCACCGGCATCACAGCCGGCGCGTCCATCATGCGCTACACGCGTGCCGCAGTGGGGGATATGGCCTCATCGCAGGCGGTGGACATGGCCATGGCCTGCGGCATGACCCGCAAACAGGCGGTATTGCGCGTGGCGTTGCGTCTGGCCACTGCGCAACTGGTGTCGGTGGTCGGCCTGACCTTCGCGCAAATGATCACCGGCGTGATGGTGGTGGAAAACCTGTTCGCCCTGCCGGGTCTTGGCGCCATGCTGGTCACCGACGTCGGCAACCGCGACCTGATCGCAGTGCAAAGCGAACTGTTCCTGCTGGCTGCGTTCTTCCTGCTGCTGGGTCTCGTGGTCGATCTGACGCACCGCGCGCTCGACCCGCGGTTGAAGCATTCCGGCGTCGTTTCGGGAAAGGCGGAAGCATGAACGCATCGAAACCCGCACCATCCTCGCAACCGGCGTCGTCCGCGCAAACTACGTCGAGGCCCGTGCGATCCGTCACCGACGTGACATCCACTGCCACCATGAAAACCGTGCTTTCGACCATCTGGGCCAAGGCCGGCGGCAAATACGCGCTGATCGTCATCGGAGCATGGCTGCTCGTATCCGCCCTGTCCCTCGTATGGACGCCGTATTCGCTGCTCGACACCAACGGATTCAACGCGTGGGCCTCCCCGTCCGCAGCGCACCCGTTGGGCACCGACGGCACCGGTGCCGACGTGCTGAGCTGGCTGATGGCCGGCTCCCGCACGAATCTCATGATCGCCGTGCTCACCGTCATCGTCGCCGCCGCGATCGGACTGCTGCTGGTCGCCGCCATGGTATCGCGTTCCGGTGCGCTCGCGTCCACATCGGTGGTGGTGGTCGACGCGCTGATCTCCATTCCGACGGTGCTCATCGCATTGATTCTTTCCGTGCCGTTCGGCGCGTCCGCCGCGGTGGTCATCGCCGCCTGCGGTTGCGCGTACGGGCTGAACCTGGCACGCATCCTACGGCCCTCCGCACTGCTCGCCGCACGTTCGGCATACGTCGAATCGGCATTATGGTCGGGGGCAAGCTCCGTGCGCGTGTTCTTCACGCATATCGTGCCGAACACGCTGCCGGTATTGTGCGTGCAGTTGTCCATGAGCGCCGGCACCTCGCTGCTGGCGGAGGCGGGACTCACGTATCTGGGCGTCGGCGTCGGAGCCGGCGTGCCCAGTTGGGGGCATTCGCTGTCCACGTCCGTGAAATTCATCAGCATCTATCCCATGGCCGTCCTATGGCCCGGCCTGGTCGTCACCATGGTGGTGGTCGCGTTGAACCTGTTCGGCGACGCGTTGCGCGACGCGATCGATCCGCTAACCAATCCCGCGTTGAGGGAGGCCGCATGAGCGCCGTCATACGTCATCTGAACATCGCCATCAACGGCAAGCCGATCGTCGATGATGTCGATTTGGACATCGCCGACGGCGAACGTGTCGGCTTGGTCGGCTCGTCCGGTTCCGGCAAATCGATGATCGCCCGCGCCATGATGGGTCTGCTGCCGGCGACCGCACAGGTGACGGGCAGCGTCGAATTGGGTGGTACGCAGATTGTCGGCGCGTCGGACGCAGCGGTCGCCGACCTGCGCGGACGGTACGTGGGCATGGTGTTCCAGAATCCGTCCGCCGCGTTGAATCCGGTGATGACCGTGGCGCAACAGGTCGGTCTTCCGCTGTACCTGCATTACGATCTGTCGCTTGCCGAACGGTCGGAACGCGTCACAGCGATGCTTGCCAAGGTCGGCCTCGGCGAGGACGTGCTGGCGAAATACCCGCATGAACTGTCGGGCGGCCAACGCCAACGCGTCGGCATCGCCACGGCGCTCGTCACCTCGCCACGGCTGATCATCGCCGACGAACCGACCACCGCATTGGATTCGATCACGCAACGGCAGATCGTGGACCTGCTCACGTCGCTGGTGGACGAGTCGGGCGCGTCGATGCTGTTCATCACGCACGATTTCGCGGTGCTGAACAGGGCCACCACGCGCTGTTACGTGCTTGAAAACGGGCGGATTGAGGAATTCGGCGATACGACCGCGCTTCTGGACCATCCGCACACCGACGCGGGACACAGGCTGGTCCAGTCGGCACGCGCATTATCGTTGCACGCAGGGCAGGATGTCGGGCAGAAACCCGTACGGAATCCCATGCACAAGGAGGCGGACCATGACTGACACAGATGAGGACATGGTGCTGTGCGGCCGCGGCCTCGACAAATGGTATGGCGCGAAACATGACCGCCGTCAGGTGCTGTTCGGCGTGGATGTGGACGTGCGTGCGGGGGAGTGCCTCGCCGTGATCGGCGGCTCCGGATCGGGCAAGACCACGCTGACCCGCGTGCTGCTGGGACTCGAGCATGCTGATAGCGGCAGCGTCGAATACTATGGCGAGTTGGTTCGTGGCGATGTGGCACGTAAACTGCGTGCGCAATCCGGATTGGTGTTCCAAAGCCCGTTCGATTCCTTGGACCCGCGGTGGCGCATTGGTCGTTCCATCGGCGAGCCGCTCCGATTGCACTATCCGGATTGGTCGCGGGACCACGTCTCGGAACGTGTGGCCGAAGCGTTGGATATGGTCAGTCTTGATTCGGGAACGTATGTCAACCGTTTCCCCATCGACCTGTCCGGTGGGCAGGCGCAGCGCGCGGCGATCGCCCGCGCCATCGTGGACAAGCCGAAGGTGTTGCTCGCCGACGAGCCGATGAGCGCCATCGACGTGGCTGCAAGGGTCCGGATCCTTGAATCCTTCGAAGCCATCCGCAACGCCGAACCCGATATGGCGATTATCATGGTGTCCCACGATCTGGGCGTGGTGCAGCACATCGCGGACCGTATTCTGGTCCTGCACGACGGGCGCGCGGTCGAAGTCGGCCCGACGGACCAGGTGCTGGGCCATCCGCAGGACGAGTACACCAAGCGATTGGTGCAGGCCGCCTCGCTGTAGGTGTCGCTCCGCATGCCTCATCCGTGCGCGCCATACCGTCTCGCATATTCGTGGTGCGTCTCTTTTCTATAACGATTTGACCGATTGCGTGTCGGTCGATATTGTTGGTTACATGGTTAGTTAGTTATGTAACTAACCATGTAACCAACAGGATGGATGGTCCGGCATGACCGGATGTTCATGATCGGGGGACTGCGATGACGCATGGAACATATCAAAGCCACGGGATGCAACGGCCACGGCGAATCGTGACAATACTGACGGTTCTTGCTTTGAACATATCGTTGGGCGCGTGCGGCACGGCAGGAGATCGGAAGCAAGAGCAGTCGTCACGGGGCCAGGCGTCCGCCATCAGCGGCGATGCGGACGCCAACGCCGCGGACGCGTCGTATCGGGACGAAATCGCAAAAATCAAGAACTCCGGTAGCACTGAAGCCGCCCAGATTCTCGAGGACGGCAAAATCACGGAAGAGGAGTTGGTCCAGCTCGGTTCCAGCTACGCGCAATGCCTGACCTCGAAAGGCATCACAGTGGACACCGGCGAGGCGCGATACCCCGGTGGGTCGATCAGCCCGTCCTACGGAGACGACGCGCTTGACAAGCGCAACTTGAGCGAAGATGAGATTGCCGCCACCAATGCCGCTGACGAAGCCTGCCAGAATGAGACCCAATACAAGAACATCGTCGACCTGTATCTGAGCCTCAAGGAGAATCCCGAGAACGTCGATAACGACCAACTCGCGCGCCAGCAGAACGACAAGACACTGGCCTGCCTGAAAAAACACGGCATCGTGGACGACTCCGTGACCGCCGACGCCTACGACGAGCTGGCGACGATGGGCGAATCCGGCGGAACGAGCTTCGATGACCTGATCGGCAAATACGCCCTCAAGGACAATCCCGCCTACGACAAACGCAAAGCGGCCATCATCGAACAATGTGGGGCATTGTGATGGCGGGCGGCAAAACACCCGTCAGAGCATGGTCGCATGTTCGGAACCGACGGACGGATGCGGATGGAAAGCGGCGGCCGGCGACGCGACGACGTCAGCCATTGGCCATGTCGGTCGTCGCGCTGTTGGTAGTCATCGCATTGGCGGCAGGCGTCGGATGCGGATTCCTGCTGGTCCGACCGGCCATACCCCAATCGTTGCGATCCTCAACGGCCTCCGGCTCGATCACTGCGGCGAAAAGCCGGTTCGATGATGCTCGAGACGTCACCGTCACGGTCCATACCGGAACGGGGCGCACCGTGGCCTCGCCCAAATCGGGCACCATTACCGCCTATGGTTGCGCGCCCGGACAAACCATCGATTCCGGAACAAGCTTCATCGCAGTGGATGAAGTGCCGCTGCTGTCGTTGCATACCGCCGTTCCGCCGTTCCGCGACCTGCAGTCCGGTATGCGAGGCCGCGACGTGGCGGCGCTGAACGCCGAGCTGCGACGGCTTGGATATGCGGCCCCCGACGGCGATGCGATGACCTGGGACACGATTCTCGCATACAATGCGCTCGCCGATACCGTCGGCGCGGCACGGCTGGTCAAGGACAACGGGTGGACGCTAGCCAAAGACGCTTACGTGTGGTTGGATGGGCAATCCGTGACGATCCGTTCCTGCGTTGCCGGCATCGGCGCATCAATCGACGTGAAATCCGAACTGTTGACCACCGATTCGCAATCGCAATCGGTATCCGTGACCATGCCGCAGGACGAGGTGGTCGCAGGAGATCGGGTGCTTGACGTGGACGGTCGAATGGTCGACATGCCGCAACAAACGACGGCAATCACCGACTCGTCGACGCTGGCTGCATTGCTGGGCAGCGACGCCTATCGGCAGGCGTCCGGCACAGCTGAGTCCTCCGAGAGCGCGTCGGATGGCGCGTCGGATGTGACCTTCACCCTGCAATGGCTCCTGAAAACTCCAATCGATGTATGGTCGCTGCCACCCACCGCTTTCTACGCGCAACATGATGAACAGGCCTGCGTGGTGTCCGATGGCAAGCCCGTCGCGGTCACCGTGATCGGCTCCCGTTTGGGGCGCTCAATGGCCACGGTCGATTCCGGAGTGGCATTGGGCAAAGTGCGCACGAATCCGCAAGGAGGCAAGCCATGCCGATGAGTGATCCCGTTGATTCCACGGGTCCTCTGATGAAGGGGGATGATGATCGGACGCCGGGAAAACTGGTGACGTTGCGCGATGTTGGGCACACATTCACTGGAGACACTTGGCTGTTCCGTTCGTTAAATGCTGACCTGCGGCCCGATCGCGTGTACGCGCTGGTGGGGCCTTCCGGTTCGGGCAAAAGCACATTGTTGTCCATACTGGCGGGATGGGTGAAGCCGTCGGAAGGATCCATTCAGCGGCTGAACATCGGGAAAACCAGCTGGGTGTTCCAAAATCCCATCGGAGTGGCGCGCCGAAGCGTGATCGACCATGTGACTCTGCCTTATCTTGCGCGGGGGTTGGATGTGCCGCAGGCGGAGGCATGCGCGCGCGAGCTGCTTGCCCAGTTCGGTCTGGCGGAGCGCGCGTCCAGCGAATACCGGGAGCTGTCCGGAGGAGAGGCTCAACGGCTCATGCTGGCGCGTGGCGTGGCGTCGGGCGCCGATCTGCTGCTGGTCGATGAGCCGACCGCGCAACTCGATGTACATACGGCGGATACGGTGAATGCGCGACTGGGCGCGTTGTCAAGACAGGGCATGATCGTGGTGGTCGCCACGCATGATCATCGCACGCGCGACGCCGCCACCGATGTCATCGATTTGGAGGATTACCAATGAAACCGATGCGGTTGAAAGCGGTGCTGCGTGAGACTTGGCGCAACGTCGCCACTGGTACGAGCCGATGCGCGCTTATCTGGCTGCTGCTGTCGATATGCGCGGTCGCATGCATGTGCGCAGACCTGACGCAGATGACGGGGTTGATCGGCGATGCCCGGAAATGGAAGGAATCAGGTGCCTCCACCTATGCGATCACTTTGCAGGGAGGAATCGACGGCGCGGCCTGCGAAGGGCTGCGTTCCGCGAACGGAGTGTTGGGCGCCGCCGCCCTCCGGCAGTCGTCCGACCGCGTGCGCATCGCGTCATTGCCCGCGACCGAGATTCCGACATACGAGGCAAGCGCACATGTCGCGCAGGTATTCGCGGCGACAGGGATACGGAAGGACAATTCCGGTGTGATCATGTCGACGGCTGTGGCGCGCACGTATGGCGCGCATGCCGGCACGGTGCTGCCGCTCGTCGGTGGCGCACGCATGCGTGTTTCCGCGACGTTCGATTGGCCAAGCGACGGAAGGCAACCAACATACGGCTATGCGATTATCTCGCCCGGCAACGATACCAAGGCCTATGACACCTGTCTGGTCCGTGCGTGGCCGGTTCCCGACGGTATCGAAAGCCTGCTGCGTGTCTCCATTCGCGCCGATGCCGAATCCGGTGTCGGCGCCGCTGCGAGCTCCACCTCTGCCGGGACGAGTGGAAGCAACGAAACGCCGCATGCGAAAATCAGCCGGATCAATACCATGCTGGGGTCGCATATGCCTGGCCCGGCGGATTTCGATGCCCGCATCACCCGGTATGCGCCACTGTTGATGTTCGTCATCGCAATGGCGTTGGGGTTCGCATCGGTTTGCATGCGCAGAATCGAGATAGCGAGCGCGTTGCATGCGGGGTATCCGAAAACCGCGATGCTGCTGCAGCTGTTTTTGGAGACGCTGGCCACGGTGGCGGCGTCTTGCGTGGCATGTCTGCCGGTTGTCGCGATCGTGCCGCTCATATTGACCGGATCCGGTGACGCGATGCCGGTTGTCGCGATGCTATGCCGTGTTCCGGGCGCCATGTCGGTCGGGATGCTTGCCGGGACTGCGGTTGGGGGTATGACGATCCGCGAACGGCAGTTGTTCGCCTATTTCAAGGCACGCGCATGACGTGTGCCGTGTCCTTGAGAGATGCTTCGCCGGCTGTTCGTTGCCGCATCGCGGCAGACCAACAGTTAGAGTGGATGACGTTGATATTGAACCGACTAGGCGGCTGGAGGCGTCGGATGCGATTCGATTTTTCGGGAACGACGCCATTGTTCCGGCAGGTGGCCGAACAAATCAGCGAAGCTATCGTCTCCGGTGCCTTCGCGGAAGGCGAACAGGTGCCCAGCACCACCGAGATCTCGTCCACGTATGCGATCAATCCCGCCACGGTGCTCAAAGGCATGAATCTCCTGGTCGATCAGGGTCTGCTGGAGAAAAGACGCGGCCTTGGCATGTTCGTCACCACGGGAGCACGGGAGAAGGCTCGTGACGCCAAACGCGAGGAACTGCTCACCACGCGGGTCGTCGAACTCGTCGCGCAGGCAAAGGCGCTTGGCATCAGCTGCGAACAACTACAGCGCATCATCGGAAGGACCTATCGATGAGTCTGGTCATCAGCGATCTGAGCAAGAGCCGTCATGGAACGTCCCTGCTCAACGGAGTGAATCTGGAATTACGGAGCGGTGCGATACATGGTCTGTTCGGGCGCAATGGTGCCGGCAAAAGCACATTGCTGAACATCATCGCGAACCGACTCGTGGCCGATGCCGGCAGTGTGTCGTTCGACGGCAACCGTATGACGGATGGCGGCGGCATGTGGGAACGTCTCATGCTGATGGACGAGACTTGGCCATATCCTGTCGAATGGCGTCTGCGATCGGTGTTCCGTCTGATCTCGCGGCGATACGGCGGATTCGATGATGTGTTGGCGGGGCGTATGATGCAGGCTTTCGGGCTGCGGCCTGATGCTCGTTTCATGAGACTGTCCACCGGTCAGCGTGGCGCGGCGAAGCTGGTTGCCGCGCTTTGCGCGCCGACCGATATCGTGTTGCTTGATGAAGCGACTGATGGTCTTGACGCTGCGGCCCGTGACCTGTGTTACCGCTTCGTGATTGAGTCGTATGGCGACAGACCTCGCACCATGATCATATCCACCCATCTCATAACGGAGGTGGAGGGACTGGTCGAACATGCCGTGGTCCTCGACCATGGGCGGGTGCTGGAATCCTTCGACATGAACGAGTTGGCACAACGTGGGCGGATGCTGTCGGGGCCGGTCGGATCGGTGCGGCGGTACTTGGCCGACAATGGTTTGCGTACGCTGTCGGAAACCGTTCTCGGTGGTCTGCTGACTGTCGGCGTGCGTGGCGTGCCATCTGCACCGATGCCGGAGGACGTTGTCATGAGGTCTTTCGATCTCAATGAGTATGTCATCCAGATTACCGGCATGGACAAGGGGTATGCGTCATGATGGATGAAGTGAAAGGCTTGTCGGCCGGGATGCGGTTCGCGCTGACAAGGCAGCTTGCCGCGCGTTGCGTCGTGTTGATGGCGTACGTGTTGGCCGGTTATTGCGTGCCGTGGCTGTGGGGTCTGATTTTGGCCTTGGTATCCGGAGGTCATTATGTGGTGGAATACCATGTGCTTGGCCCGACGTTGGTGATGTGCGCGGTTCTGACGGCGGTTCCGGCTGTCAGTGGCTTTCGTTCCCTGATATCCATGGGCGTGGGCCGGGCCGTGTATTTCTGGACCGAGATGTTCGCCAATCTTTGCTTCTCCCTTGCCTGCTCGGTGGTCATGACGTTGGGGTTCGTGCTGACGCCGAACCATGATGCCGATATCCTCATCACGTTCCGTGTCGGCAGTGACCTGCAGTGGCTGGCTTGTGTGCCACTATCCGATTCATTCGGACGATTGCGATTCCTGAACCGTGATCTGGGCGGTTCATACGCGGCCATGAGAACAGGCGTGCGAGGCGATACGGCCAATCCGATGCTGCTGTTCCTGGCGCTGTTCCTGTTGACCGCCTCGGTGGCGATTCTGGGTCAATGCGTCGGGGAACTGCTGGCGCAGGTCAATCGGTACGGGGCAATCGCCCTGGCGGTGTCGGCATGCATAGCATGGGTCGCGCGTCCATGGCTGTTGAACAGAACCGCCACCGATGTCAATCCGATGATATGGAAACTGCTCGAGGCACTGCGGGGACGCTGGTGTCTGATGTGGCGTGAGGGGCAAGCGGCGTCCGCGGCGATGTACGGAACGTCCAACGAGCGTCTCGTATACGATCAGGCCTACACGTTCTGGCCGATGATGGTGCTTTTCGTAGGTGTGATGATCTTCGGCAACTTGTTGTGCTGGCTGTTGATCCGGCGTCGTGAGGTGCGTGTTCCGCAGTTGCTGCCGGTATGGTGGTGACGATGCTCGGCATGGGCAACACGCCGATGTCCACGTCCGTGCTATCGTATGAGCCATGTTCAATTTCTCATGTTGTTGCTGTCGCTGACCAACCGCCCGAGGGGCGCGTGGTTCATCGACGCATAGCTTGAGATAGGACATTCCAACAAGCGGCCGCGCATATCGCAGGCCGTATGCGAATCGCCAAACGATCATTCGAAATAGCGCATCAGCCGAGGTTGGCGCACGCGACGCACGCGAATGAGCAAGGCAGCATCGCAACAGGTCCCGTTTCAACAACTGCACGCGACGGACGCGAGCTTCTCGAACATACGAAACCAAAACCATTCGAAAAGCCCACGAACCGCACCGTGCAAAGGAAACGTCATGACCATCCACAATTCCCTGTCCGAACTCATCGGCAACACCCCGCTCGTCAAACTCAACCACGTGACCGACGGCATCAAAGCCACCATCGCGGTGAAGGTCGAATACCTGAACCCGGGCGGCTCGTCCAAGGACCGCATCGCCGAACGCATCATCGACGCGGCCGAACGCAGCGGCGAACTGAAGCCCGGCGGTGTGATCGTGGAACCGACCTCCGGCAACACCGGTGTCGGACTCGCGCTCGTGGCTTTGCAGCGCGGATACCGTGCGATCTTCACCCTGCCGGACAAGGTTTCCGAAGCCAAGCGTGCGGTGCTGCGCGCATACGGCGCCGAAGTGGTCGTAACTCCCACCGACGCCGGCCCGGACGACCCGCGCTCCTACTACCAGGTGGCGGACCGTCTCGCCAAGGCGATTCCCGGCGGCTACCGTCCCAACCAGTACGACAATCCGAACGGTCCCGAAAGCCACTACCACACCACTGGTCCGGAAATCTGGGAGGCCACCGACCACAAGGTCACGCATTTCGTGGCGGGCATCGGCACCGGCGGCACCATCTCCGGCACCGGACACTATCTGAAGGACGTGTCCAACGGCGCGGTGCAGGTCATCGGTGCCGATCCGGAAGGCTCCATCTACTCCGACCCGAACGATGTGCACCAATACCAGATCGAAGGCGTCGGCGAGGACTTCTATCCGAAGGCCTTTGATCGGAGCCTTCCCGACGAGATCGTGCAGGTCACCGACGCGGAAGCCTTCGAAATGACACGACGCCTTGCCAACGAGGAAGGACTGCTCGTCGGCGGCTCATCCGGCATGGCCGTGTTCTCCGCGCTGAAATACGCCCGCGAGCACGACCTCGACGAAAACCAGCTCGTCGTGGTGCTGATGCCCGATTCCGGCCGCAGCTACATGGAGAAGATCTTCAACGACGACTGGATGCGCGCCAACGGATTCGCCGACGTCGTGGAACGCACCACCAAGCCCAGCCTCGCCGAACAGTACCTGTAAAAGACCGTCAAACGACTGTCCGGCAGCCCGATCGCACCTTTGAAACCAATGCCAATCATCCGAACAACCCAAACCATCCGATACTTCCAAGGAGTTCCCATCATGACCATCTCGACCAACACCGAAGCCCTCAACGCCACCGCTCTCGCCACCCGCGCCATCCACGCAGGTCAGGAACCCGACCCGACCACCGGAGCCGTGGTCACCCCCATCTACATGACCTCCACCTTCAAGCAGGATGGTGTCGGCGGCCTGCGCAACGGCTACGACTACAGCCGTTCCATCAACCCGACCCGCAACAGCTTCGACGAGCAGCTCGCCGCCGTGGAAGGCGCGAAATACGCGTTGAGCTTCTCCTCCGGACTTGCCGCCATCGACGTGCTGCTGCGCTCCACCCTGAAGCCCGGCGACAACATCCTGCTCGGCAACGACGTGTACGGCGGCACCTACCGTCTGCTGTCCAAGGTGTTCGTGCCGTGGGGCATCGGCCTCGACGTGGTGGACATCACCGACACGGCCGCCGTCTCAGCCGCGCTCGCCAAGAAGCAGTACGCGTACATCTGGGTGGAAACCCCGTCCAACCCGCTGCTCAACATCACCGACATCGCCGCCACCGCGGCCGTGGCGCACGCGCACGGCACCAAAGTGGTCGTGGACAACACCTTCGCATCCCCGGTATTGCAGCATCCGCTCGCAGACGGCGCCGACGTGGTCGTCTACTCCACCACCAAGTACATCGGCGGCCACTCTGACGTGGTCGGCGGCGCGGTGGCCCTGAACGACAAGGAAACACGCGACGCGGTGGCCTTCCTGCAGAACGCGGCCGGCGCGGTTCCGTCCCCGTTCGACTCCTGGCTTGACATCCGAGGCCTCAAAACCCTCGACCTGCGCGTCAAGCAGCACAGCCGCAACGCCATGAAAGTGGCCCAGTGGCTCGAAACCCGCCCCGAAGTGGAACGCGTATGGTATCCGGGGCTCGAATCCCACCCGGGCCACGACATCGCGGCACGCCAGATGCACGGCGGTTTCGGCGGCATGATCTCCATCCAGATCGCCGCCGGTTTCGAAGCGGCCAAGAAGTTCGCCGGAGCCACCGAAGTGTTCACCCTGGCCGAATCCCTGGGCGGCGTGGAATCCCTGATCGAGCATCCGGGCGCCATGACCCACGCCTCCGTGGCCGGCACCACGCTCGAAGTGCCCGCCAACCTGATCCGCCTGTCCGTCGGCCTTGAGGACGCGGACGATCTGATCGCCGACCTGGAGCAGGCGTTCCGCCAGATCTGAATTCCCTATTTCCGATAGAAGCATGAAACGGCCGGCATGGGCAAGACCCGCGCCGGCCGTTTCGCTCTCCGCGGTCAACGCACGGCATTGCTACACTTGGAAACCATGACGCAAGCTGTTGATTCCGCCGATTCCGTAGACCCCCGCGCATTGGAGGCGCTGAACCGCTATTTCGGCTACGATTCGTTCCGTCCTGGACAATCCGGCATCGTCTCGGCCATCCTCACCGGACGTGACGTGCTTGGCGTCATGCCCACCGGCGCCGGCAAATCCATCTGCTATCAGATTCCCGCAGCGATCCTGCCGGGCGTCGCCATCGTCATCTCGCCGCTGATCTCACTCATGCGCGACCAGGTCGACGCCCTGAACGACGTGGGCCTTCCGGCCGCGTTCATCAACACCACGCAGACGCCGGACGAACAGGATCTCGTCTTCGCGCAGGCGCTCTCCGGCCAGATCAAACTGCTGTACGCGGCGCCGGAACGTTTGGAAACCGAACGATTCCGCAACTTCGCCGTCCGTGTGCCGATCTCGCTCGTCGCCGTCGACGAAGCGCACTGCGTCTCCCAATGGGGGCAGGACTTCCGTTCCTCATATCTTGGTATCGGCGAATTCATCGCCGGACTGCCCACACGTCCAACGGTCGCCGCGTTCACCGCCACCGCCACCGAACGCGTGCGCCGCGACATCGTTTCGATTCTGGGCCTGCACACACCGTCCATCACCGTCACCGGTTTCGACCGGCCGAACCTGTATTTCGACGTCATCAGCATGCCACGCAAAGACAAAGCATCCTGGGTGGCGTCCTACATCGCCAGCCATCCGGACGAATCCGGCATCGTCTACTGCGCCACGCGCAAGGAAACGGAAGCGCTCGCCGAATCGCTTAACAGCGCCGTCGCCGAATTGCGTGCCGCAGGGGGTGCGGATGTGTCGGATATCGGCACCATCGCCGTCGCCTACCATGGCGGTATGAGCGCCGACGCACGAGAGAAGGCGCAACGCGATTTCGTCACCGACCGTGTGCCCGTGGTCGTGGCCACCAACGCGTTCGGCATGGGCATCGACAAATCCAACGTGCGGTTCGTCATCCACCACAACATGCCCGAATCCATCGAAGCGTACTACCAGGAGGCGGGTCGCGCCGGACGAGACGGCGAACCAAGCCGCTGCACGCTGTTGTGGAACGAATCGGACATCGTCACCCGCCGCCGGCTGCTCGATTCGGATTACGAAAACGAACGATTGACTCCCGAAGAGCAGGAGGCCGTACGCGCGTCGAAACGCCGGCTGCTCGACGCGATGGTCGGCTACTGCCGTACCACGGACTGCCTGCACGCGTACATGACCCGGTATTTCGGCGAAACCGCGGGCGCGGCGGCGAAAACGGACGGCAAATGCGTGGGCGGTTGCGCCAACTGCGAGCACACATTCGAAACCATCGACGTCACCGACATCGCCCGAGCCATCAGCCGTTGCGTGCACGATGTGAACCAGCATGTCGGCAGCGGCAAAATCGTCAAGGTGCTGCGCGGCTCGAAGGCGCAGGATCTAAGCTATCTCAACCCCGAAAGCCTGCCGTCGTTCGGCATGCTCGACGAAGTGCCGGAAGCGCGCATCCGCGACGTGCTGAGCCAGATGGCCACTGACGGCTTCCTGACGATCGCGGAAGGACGCCTGCCGATCGTCGGCTTCGGACCCCGTGCGGCGGAAACGGTCGCACCCGAATTCCATTACGACATCAAGAAGATCAAACGTGCTGACGCCCGTGCGCGTCGAACGCCCGACGTGTCCACTCCCGCTGTCGGATCGTACGTGCCGGATGACGGCGACGAGGCGCTATTCCAGAAGCTGCGTGCGCTGCGACTGGACATCGCGCGCGAACTCGGCAAACCGCCGTACATCGTGTTCTCCGACAAGACGTTGCGTGACATGGTACGGGTCAAGCCGATCACTGACGACCAGTTCCTTGCCGTCAACGGTGTGGGGGAAAGCAAGCTCAAACAGTACGGCGAACGGTTCATGGCCGCGATTCGGGAGAATTCCGGCGACGAGGCTTGAACCGGCCATAACCGACACGCATGGCACGACGGTTGACGTTGAACCCGCGAACCGTGAATAGTGGAATGTGAACACAACAACGAAAGGACAGAACATGGCGGAAGACAAGCCGGTGGTGGAAAGCTTCCAATTGGACCACACCAAAGTAAAGGCGCCGTATGTGCGCTACATCGATACGGAAACCGGCCCCCACGGCGACGTGATCTCGAACTACGACCTGCGATTGGTGCAGCCGAACGAGAACGCCATTCCGACCGGCGGACTGCACACCATCGAACACACCATCGCGGTGCTGCTGCGCGAACGCATCCCCGGTTACATCGACTGCTCGCCGTTCGGATGCCGCACAGGCTTCCACCTGCTGACGTGGGGCGAGCATTCCACCGAGGATGTGGCTCGCGCATTGAAGGAATCGTTGGAATTCATCGCCTACGAGGCCACATGGGACGACGTGCCGGCAACCACCATCGAAAGCTGCGGCAACTACCGCGACCACAGCCTGTTCACCGCCAAGGAATGGTGCAAGGACATCCTCGCCAAGGGCATCAGCTCCGACCCGTTCGAACGCCGCCTTGTGTGAGCGTTACCATGCCTGTGCGGTGGGCGTGGTAGTTTGGACGGCTGGAATGCTTGAGAGAGGTACACAGTCGAATTGAGGTGAAAGGGTTGAGCGAAACCACTTCCGAACGTCGGTTCCGTCGTGCCACCATGGATGATCTGCCTGTCATGCTGAAAATCTACCAGCATGCGCGTGAGCTTATGGCGGCCAACGGGAATCCCACGCAATGGGGAAACACGTTCCCACGTGAGGAAGTGATCCTTGACGACATTCGCCAGCAGCGCACCATGCTGCTGGTGGACGAGGCTGACGGCAAGGAGCGTGTGCTCGCCCAGTTCGCCCTGTGCACGGGCGAGGATCCCACCTACGCGCATATCGACGGCGCCTGGCTGGACGACGACTCGTATGTGACCATCCACCGCATCGCCTCGTCGGGAATCGTCAAAGGCGCGGCCAAGGACTGCATCAACTGGTGCATCGAACATTACGGCAACGTGCGCGCCGACACGCATCCGAACAACAAGGCCATGCAGCACGTGCTCGAATCGAACGGATTCGCCCGCTGCGGCCTGATTCAACTGCTCGACCGCCCCACCGATACCACGCGTATCGCCTACCAGCGTCACGAATGGTGATTGCGCATACATAGAAACGTAGAAAAAAGGACGTCTCCCGTAAAACTGCGGGAGACGTCCTTTTCCATATGAAGGGATGATTAGAACAGTCCCGGCTCGTTAAGCTGAGAATGCTTGCGGCTGTACGTGAAATACACGACCAGTCCAAGCGCGAACCACACGGCGAAACGCACCCACGTCTCCCAATTCAAACCGAAGATCAGAATCAGGCAGAAGATGATGGCGCAGATTGGCGTGAACGGCACGCCCGGCGCACGGAAGCCACGATGCGCGTCCGGCTGGGTCTTGCGCATCCACAGGATGCCGGCCGACACGATGATGAACGCGGACAGCGTGCCGATGTTCACCAGCTCGAACAGCACGTTGATGTTGATGAAACCGCCGGCGATGGCCGTCAGAATGCCGAAGAACCACGTGCCCTTGAACGGTGTGCGGTACTTCGGATGCACTTCGCCGAAGAACTTCGGGAACAGGCCGTCGCGGCTCATCGCATAGCAGATGCGGGACTGGCCGTACAGCTGCACCAGCATGACGGTGGTCATGCCGATCAACGCGCCGAGGTTCACGATGAACGCCAGCCAGTTGAGGCCGGTCTCGAGAATCACGCCCGCCACCGGAGCGTCGATGAACTTCGCGAACTCCTTGTACGGCACCACGCCGGTCATGATGAGCGTCATGATGATGTACAGCACGGTGGACACGGCCAGCGAGATCAGGATGCCGCGCGGCAGCGTCTTGTTCGGATTGATGGTCTCCTCGGCGGAGGAGGAGACGGCGTCGAAGCCGATGAAGCTGAAGAACACGATCGACGCGGCCGGCACGATGCCGTACGGCTGCGTCGAACCCGGCTGGAACGTGTAGATGCCATACGGGGAGAACGGTTTCCAGTTGGCGGGATTGATGTACCAGACGGTGCATACGATGAACAGCACGATGATGGCCAGCTTGATCATCACCATGATGTCGTTGGTCTTCTTCGTCTGGTTGATGCCGATGGACAGCACCCACGTGATGATAAGCACGATCACGAAGCCGGGCAGATTGAAATACGTGGTGACTCCCGGCGTGGTGCCGTACGCGGCGGTCAGCTCGACCGGCAGATGCAGGCCGAAGCCTTCCAACAGCTTGTTGAAATAGCCCGACCAGCCGGCGGACACGGTCGCCGCCTGCAACGCGTATTCCAAAATCAAATCCCAACCGATCACGAAGGCGATAAACTCGCCGAACGCCAGATACGCGTACGAATAGGCGGAGCCTGAAACAGGTGCCATCGCGGCGAATTCCGCGTAGCATAGACCCGCGAAGCCGCAGCAGATCGCGGCAAGCAGGAAGGACACGCACAATGCCGGTCCCGCGGTGAGCGCGCCCTTGCCGGTGAGCACGAAGATGCCGGTGCCGATGATGGCGCCGATGCCCAGCATGGTCAGGTCGAAGGTTTTCAGTGTTCGCTTCAGAGGAGTCGATTCGGAGACAAGTTGGTCCACCGACTTCTTGCGAAATAGATCCATGGTCGTCAGATTCCCTGTGATTGTTTTAAAAATGGGCTGGACCGGACGGATTTCCGGGACTCTGGCACGCCTTAACGCCAGAAATCAGAAAGGCCGCGGCGATATGCGCAACAGCCTTGTGTATGGAAAGTGTAAAAAACACTGCCGGACAAAATCGTGAAAACATCGTGAATCGTCTCACCATATGTCCCTGATGTTCCATACCTGTCACATAGCGGCGCGACAATGGGAGCCATGACTTTGAGCGCAACACGTGAATGGGATTTCTCCTCCGAACAAGGCAAAGCGAACTACAAGGCCGCCCAGCGGCGGTATCCGGCGCAGGCCATCGTCGACCTCGCCGCACTGCGCGACAACATGCGCCATCTGGTGAGTGTCGTCGGCGGTCCGCATTCCGGCACCGCCGTCATGGGCATCGTCAAAGCCGACGCGTACGGAAACGGACGGATGCCCGCCGCGCTTGCCGCCCTGACCTTTACCGCCCTGCTTTTTGGGAGCGCGCGTAGGAGCGGTTGCCTGCTTGTTCGCCTTCTCTGCGCTGATGCGCGCCTTTTCCGCCTCGATCTGGGAAAGCAGAGAATCGAACGAAGACGTCGCCTTCGGCGCAGGAGGAACACACGTCACGGACTTCCTCTTCAGCACCGCCCATCAAAGCGCACATAGAGCCCAATCGCAGCCCGCACGCTTCGGCCATGACGCGCGAGCGATCTCGCACCAGGGAAAATACCGTCTTCGCATCGAGCATGCCGGAAACGGCAAGCGCGCCCATCTGCCCGAGGGAAAACCCCGCCACGTAATCGGGCTTAACGCCGCGCTTGACAAGCGCCCGAGCCTGGGCGACGGAAAGCGCGCATAGCGCCGGTTGAGCGACCGCCGTGTCGGCAAGCAAATCGCCTGTTTCGTCCAGGCACGCCGCCGCGACATCGAAGCCGCACGCATC
>ENA-ORTQ01001066-ORTQ01001066.1-human-gut-metagenome-genome-assembly--contig:-NODE-1066-length-31090-cov-14.412470_pt1 | contig 31090 bp, 34 predicted proteins | sample MGYA00241912_ERZ509188 | MGnify/ENA primary metagenome ERZ509188 (study PRJEB26280, sample SAMEA2338849) | human gut metagenome | biome: human gut; feature: human-associated habitat; material: faeces...
AATTGGACAAACCGGCATAAACCTGCTTTGACGGCAGGACGCCCAAAATACCTAAGGCAGTACAAGCTGCCATGGCTGTGACTGCCAGCGGGATCAATTCTGTAATAAACAGAAATGCCGCAACAGCAAGGACACACAGCGTAATAATGGCTGGATCCATAAGTTTCACCTTCCTTATAAATCTTCCACGGTCTGATTTGAGTCAGGTGCCTATTCAAATCGGATCGCAGAACTTCCCCGGAAGACAATTTGCATTTAATAAAAAAAGAATATTGCAGTCTGCTTTATGAAATTATCTAAACGGGAACAAATAACAACTCCCTCTTACTTCCACGACCTCCTTCCAAAACAACCCCGGGAGCGGACTTTCAAGAAATACATCGCATGCAATATATACGCAATTGCATACTATTTGCATTAACACCCTTACATATTGTACTTACCGTGCTGTAAATATACAAACAGAATACTATGTATTTTATCTTCCTTCTTAATATATATAAACTTCTTTGTTTATTATTTTTATCTTCAAGATATAATTTATGATTCTGAAATCAACGATATCATCCTCCTCATCATAAAAACCCGCGGATATGCATAAATTGCAATCAATGTATATTGCTTGAATACATAGTATTTTATATATCTATCTGTAAAACGCTTATATATAGGCTTTACCTCCTCTGCCATTCTCCTTTTCCGACTTATAATTTTCTCTCTTTTCCTCAAGTAGAAATCCATTCATTGATTTTCATTTTCAATAAGCCGTAAGAATCTGCAGCTTGCTTTTTATCAACCATCAAGTATTCCATAATGGAATTATTTAGTTGTTAAAAAGTTCATTAGAATTTTTTCTGCTTGTAAAAATGAGATCTTCTTCTACAAAAAACTGGAAAATTCAAAAACAGACAATATAAAATCTCCGCCCATGAATATTCATCCATAAGCGGAGATCCTGTCTTTTACTATTTTTTCGTATTCGTTTCAGCTTCAGTCTTTTTCTCTGCCGCTTCCGTTTCCGCGCGGTCATGCTTTGCCGCATTATACTCTTCTTCGTTGAAGCCTTCTTTTTCTTTGATGTCTTCCAATGTCACTTCGTAATCGCTGCCGCCCATATCGGTTCCTTCCTGACGGAGCTGTTCGATCCCTTCTTCAAAAGTCATGTCATCTTCTGCATCAGCCGCCTCCGCTTCTTTCAGCTTCTGCAACAGCTCCGGAGGCACTTTCCCTGAAGCGATCAGTTTTTCTCTCATCCCTTGGTATACATAAGCAATTACCTCTTCCTGCGGAATTGCCACCCGATCAGGAAGGCGGAGCGAAAATTCATGCCAGAAAGCGGCAGACCCGGTCATCATAATGCGGCCGATTTTCTCCACTTCACCGATATCATAAAGAAGCGACCATATTTCCCTGTTATCCAGCTGGCTGTACATATGGCGGGTATAACGGTAAGTCGCCGGTTTCATGAGCTGGTTCTTAAAATGGTGAACACCGAAGATATCTTTATATGCCACATAGATCGTTCTGTTTTGGAATAGACTCTTTTTTTGGAGTGTAAGGCCTTCCTCTCCCAAAGTATAGGTGCATTTCGCCGTGACTACATTTAAAAGGAAACAGGCCGCGATGATAAAAAGAATAATCCCCTGGAGAGGAAGTACATGGTACGTCATGTAGACCCATGCCAGGCGGGCGGCATACCCTGCAAGTGCCAAACCGCCTATGTATGCTGCGATCAGATATTTCCTACTCGGTGTGGAAGATGCTGAAAAATCCTTTTCACCGGCCTTCGTTTTTTTTGTCTGTGCCATAAAAGAAAAAACTCCTTGCCAAATAAATATTTATCCGTTATAAGTCCATGCAGCCGGCGGTATATCCAGGAGATAAAGGCCTTTCCCCGCTGCATAAACACAGATGCCGATAAGGAAAAACTGGAATCCCACTTTCAGGCATCCTTTCGCAATGGAAAAAACATCATTCATACGGGGATCCATAAATGTATACGGATATAAATGGGACGTCCCGTGTGTCACGATGGTCATCCATGCCCGCCAGTAAACGAATACCACATAAAGCGCAGGATATATCATCCAGGAAATCATAATATGCCAGTGAAGTTCCGTCTTATCCACAAAGAATAAGTAGTCTGCCGTCATCAGCACGGGAATGAAATAATGGAATATATAGTTATAGAAAGAAAAATGTTCATAGCTTATGTCATTCAGCCTATGGGTACGTATCGCACCGGGGCGGACGATGATGTGATACATGACCGACAGCGTCACCAGTCCGGCAGTCACGATATAGCGGCAGTCCGCCGTGTAAAGAAACGGGATGTCAGCTTTGAAAAGCGTGGCGCCCAGCCAAATAAAGAAAAGCGTGAACGTGGAAAACGTATAATACTGTATCCGCGACCAAAACACGAAAGGCGTAAGCACCCCGTGCTTCATGAGCAATATAAGTCCTAACACCAGCAGGATAAAAACGGCCCACCGGTAAATCAGCGCTATTTCCATCAAAATCTCCCAAAGCGGCAGGGACTTTCAAAAGGAACTCATCCTGTCCGCCTTACCCGTTATTTTTTATGTTTTTTCCCCTGCTTCCGCCGGGCTTCCGCACGGATACGGCGAATCTCTTCTTTTTCCCTGATTTTCGCCATGGCTTCTTCCTGCTGCGCCTTTTTCTGATTATTATTGTAAATATTGATGACCAGGCAGATTATGATCAGCAGCGCAATCGCTCCCGACCGCACGCTGAGTCCATTGTTCAAAATATTCCAGCCGGCAAAAACGACGGCAACACCAAATAAAAGGCTTTGTGCACGGGACATTGCTGTGCCTCCTTTATCCTGTAAAATAAAAGTACATCACTGCTATTTTATACTGAAACCTATCCAATAGCAATTAATAAATTGCCCCTGCCCCTTCTTTCCGGCTATGTATTTCATTTCTTTTATTATGGAAACAGAAAACTTATAAAAATTTTTTCTGTCTCCATGAAATATATTTTCCATTGCCGTTTAAATAATCTCCCCTATAAAAAAAAATTATGCCATGGTATATAAATTAAATTCCTTAAAGTTATTGAACGTTTCATTTTCATCGTATATACTTGTAGATAATAATTGTTTTATTCATAAATTGTAATCTATGGATTTGAAAATAAATACATCGTTCTTTGGTTGTCTATAATGGGGAGATGGGATGATGGAGTTTAACAGCAGTTTTTATTTTTCCATTTTTATTTTTCTATTGACCTATGCGGGGATCATGTCCGAAAGGATTCCCCGTTCTCTCTGCGCTCTTCTCGGTGCGGGGCTGGTCGTATACAGCGGATTGGTCACACAGGAGATGGCGCTCCGGCATTTCATCGATTTCAACACCATCGGTCTCCTGGCAGGCATGATGATCTTAATCGGCGTCGTAAAGAAATCAGGCTTCTTTGAGGCGATGGCGCTTTGGTCCGTAAAGATTTCGAAAGGCCGCCCGAAAGAACTCCTGATTATCCTCGGCTTGATTACCGGCTTCTGCGCCTCTTTCATGGATGCCGTCACTGCTGTACTCCTCATCACTCCCATGACGATTTCCCTCTGCCGCCGTATCCATGTCACCCCGATCCCCACTTTGATCGCAGAAATCCTTCTTTCCAATATTGGCGGTTCCGGCACGATGGTCGGCGATCCGCCAAATGTCATGATCGGTTCCGCGACACATCTCGTATTTAATGATTTTGCCATGAATACCGGTCCTATCGCCCTGCTTAATGTGGCTGCATGCATCATCTACCTGGAAATCATTTACGGCAAGGAGCTCCCGAAAACAGAAATGACTGCGGAAGAATTAGGAAAAATCAGTATTTCTTCCGTCATTACGGACTATTCCATTCTCAAGAAATCCGTCACCATTCTGGCTTTGACCATTTTCGGCTTCATCGTCCACAATCTTATCGGTATCGAATCGGCAACGATCGCCCTCACAGGCGGTGTGCTTGCCATCCTTGCCTGCAGTGTGGATCCTCATGAAATATTCCGTGATGTGGACTGGGATTCTCTCTTCTTCTTTATCGGTCTCTTCATTGTCGTAGGCGGCCTTGAAACGACAGGCGTTATCAACGCCCTCGCCCAGGCAGGCATCAGTGCGGTCGGCGGTGACCCGGAAGCCCTTACGTTTACCATTCTCTGGCTTTCCGGCATCGCTTCCGCATTCATCGATAATATCCCTTTCACGGCTACCATGATCCCCCTAATCCACAATATGCAGGATCTTTTAGGTTTGGCCCACGCGGACTATATGTGGTGGGCGCTTTCTATCGGCGCGTGCTACGGCGGCAACGGCACCATCATTGGCGCTTCCCCGAACGTCATCGTCGCCGCTCTTGCGGCAAAAGAAGGGTACAATATTACTTTCGGCCACTTCATGTTGAAATGTTTCCCCATGATGCTCGTAACTCTTCTCACATCCACCATTTATCTTTATGTCAGGTACTTCCTATTCGGCACTCCGTAACCAGCAAAGGCTCCGCTTCACGGCGGGGTCTTTTTTATTTCCCGTACTGCCCGCCGTCTATGCTATAATGAATACAAATAATAACAGGCGGAAAAGAAATGATTCGCACCGCGTCAAGGGGATATTCCCCTCTTTTGGCGCATCCGTTTGCAGAAGGAGGAGTGAATATGGATGAAATTTTCAAAAGAGGCACCTGCCGCCACTTCAAGGAACTGACCCCCGTTGCTAAAGAAAACCTGCTGACCCTTGTAAAAGCAGGTATGCAGGCTCGTGCCTGCGGCAACCAGGAAGCCCGCGAATTCATCATCGTCACAAGAGATGACCTGGTAAAAGCGATTTCCCACAACAGCCTTGTAGCGGGCCCTGCCCGTAAAGCAGGTGCCGCCATCGTCATCGTCGGCAAAAAGGAAAATATCTCTTTTCCCGAAGAATGGTCCTTTGACTGCGCCGCCGCCGCGGAAAACATTCTCATCGAAGCGGAACATCTGGGTCTCGGATCAATCTGGCTCCAGGTATATCCCTATGCTGACCGCAAAGCACATCTTTTAAATATTCTTGATATCCCCGCGGAAATGGAACCGTTCTGTATCATCGCCATCGGTTACGCGGAGCGGAAACCTGTCCGCATGAACCGTTATAATGAACGGATCATTTATAATGACCTCTACGGATCACGCAAGAAATAAAACGACAGCAAAAGACCTCCTGCTCCATTCCGGTTCAGAAGGTTTTGTTGTAAAAATCCCGGCAGGAAATCCTGCCTTTTATTTTGCTCATACCTGTTTATTTCCCCAAGTTTCAGGAAGCAGGAATCCGCCGATCACCGACGCCGCCAGAACAGCGTACTTCACTTCGCGGGGCATAAAGAAATCCGATACCCCATACATGAGGATAAGTACCGCCGCCAGCGCTGACCCGCGGGGATAAACGCGGTACCGCTGGAAAAAGGAAGACCCGAGAATGACGCTGTTGCATACTGTCATAAAGAATTGAACTGCACCAACAGCAGCGAAACGGACCTCCGGTTCAAGCCGGATAAAATATATTCCCGTCATAAGCGCGATGCCCAGAACGGACACAAACAGCACCAGCAGCAGACGGCGGAAGAAAACCTTTCGTCCTATCTGTCGCCGGATATCAAGCGTCCCCCGCTGCCACGTGCAGAGAAGCAAAAGGAGCGCCGCCAATGCATATTCCGCGGCATAAAACAGATCAGCCTGATTGATGGTAAGCATGCTGACCTCCTTTTCTGTATTCCGCAATTTCCACCAGATTTCCATCCGGATCACGCAGATACAGGCTCCTCATTTTCCCCAGGGCGCCATGCCTTTCCACGATATCCGTCACCAGCGGCGCCTTTTCTTCTTTCAGCTCATCCAGAAGCCTCTCCAATGGTTCCTCCGTCACGAAACAGATATCCAGACTCCCCGGCACAGGCCTTTCCGCCGCCGGCTGGAATTCTCCGGGACAGGTATGGATATTGATTTTTGATGTGCCGAACCGAAGAGCAAACCGGCCGTCTTTTTCTTCCACTTCCATATGAAGCAGATCCCGATAAAAGGAAACACACCGGGATAAATCGCTTGTCACCAGCACCAGATGGTCCAGCTTTGAAATACGCATGATCCATCACCTTTACAAATTCCTTTTTCAAAAAGCAGAAGATATGCCCATCCTTTTCTCCCGGACCTCTTTTAATTCTTCCAGCAGATCAGGAGGCGTATCGCTTTTCCACACCCAGCCGGGCACGGCTTCCGCAGCCCTGTCTTTTGCCGCTTTCAGGTCATAGTAGACCTGCCATTTCGCTTCTTTCAATCCCTCTCCCGTCTGGCGGAGCAGGTATGCCGGATGGAAAGTCGGCATGACGGGGATGCCCTTGTAATCAATCCAATGCCCGCGGGAACGGATAATACCCGCATCATGCCCCAGAAAGAAACGGAGCGCCACTTTTCCGAGGGCGACGATAACTTTCGGCTGCAGGAGGCGTATTTCTTCCGCCAGCCACCGTCTGCCGCATTCATTCCCCTCTGCAATAGCAGGCGTGCGGTTTCCCCTGGGGCGGCATTTTACGATATTTGTGACATATACATGGTCACGCGTAATCCCTACCGACAAAAGAGCTTTATCCAGCAGCTGTCCTGACGGCCCGACCAACGGCCCGCCGTACTCATCTTCCACACCGCCGGGGCCTTCTCCAACGATCATCAAAGGCGCGTCAACCGGACCGGTAGACAGCACGGGACCGCGGCCGCCCTCATTGCAAAGAGGGCAGAGCCGGCACCGGTGGATGGCGTTTTCCAACATTCCGTAATTCTCGAAATGATAAAACGAACTGAATATTTCCGCCCGTTTCCGCGCTCTGTATTCGTCTTCGTCTTCATTCCCCCAAAGATCCATTGCCCCCTCCTTTCCCGGCTATGCCGGCGCTTTATTCCACATCCGGCGGCGCTTCCTGATTCGTCGCCTCATAGAAAAGTGTATACTGCCCAGCAAAAAACATTTTGATAATTCCCACAGGACCGTTTCTGTTTTTAGCCAAAATGAGTTCCGTTTCATTCTGCCGGGGATCTCCTTCTTCAATTTCCTTGTTATAGTAAGCCTCGCGATAGAGAAAGCAGACCAGATCCGCATCCTGTTCGATAGAGCCGGATTCGCGCAGATCGGAGAGCAAGGGACGGTGGTTCGGTCTTGCGTCAGGTCCACGGGAAAGCTGGGACAAGGCGATAACAGGCACTTCCAGTTCTCTTGCCAGGCTCTTTAAAGAGCGGGAAATCTCTGAAATTTCCTGCTGGCGGCTGTCATTATTCCTTACATTCCGGCTCGTCATGAGCTGGAGATAGTCAATCATGACCGCATCCAAGCCATGTTCCGCTTTCAGGCGCCGGCATCTGGCGCGGATCTGCGCCACTGTCACGGCCGGAGTATCATCTATGTACAGCGGCGCTTCCATAAATACGCTCACTGCGGAAGAAAGGTTTTTCCATTCCTGCTCCGTATTGATGCGGCCCGTCTTGAGCCGCTGACCCTCAATCAGCGCGGTGGAACTCAAAAGACGCTGGACCAGTTCATCACGCCCCATTTCAAGAGAGAAAAACGCCACTGTTTTCCGCGCGGAAGAAAGGCTCATATTCTTTGCCATATTAAGAACGATCGCCGTCTTCCCCATGGACGGGCGCGCTGCCACGATAATCAGATTTCCTTTTTGGAACCCGTTTGTAAACGCGTCCAATTTGGCAAATCCCGTCGCCAGTCCCGTGATCAGCTCATGATTCTGGTACTTTCTTGTAATATCTTCCAATGTATGCTGAACCGCTTCTCCCACAGGAGTAAAACCCTTCACATTTTGCTCCCTGGCAACCTGGAGAATAGCGCGTTCCGCATCATCTACAATTTCTTCCACCGTATTTTCTTCGGTATACGCAGCTTCCGCAATATCCCCCGCCGTATCGATCAGACGGCGGAGCTTCGCTTTTCCCGACACGATATCCACATGGCGTTCAATCCCCTTCGTGGTAATTACGTGCTCCGGCAGCTCATTGACATACATAATGCCGCCCACATCATCAAGGCGCCCCATGCGGCGCAGCTCTTCCGTGACCGTCAGGATATCTGCGCTTTTCCCTGCGCGGGACAAATTCAGAACCGCCTGATAAATGATCGCATCCTGCTCACGGTAGAAATCCTCGGGATGCAGCATGTTTTCCGCCACTTCAATGGCATCTTTGTCCAGAAGCATCGCGCCGAGAACTGCCATTTCCGCTTCTATATTCTGTGGAGGCATCCGTCCCAATATGAGCGTTTCGGTATCATTTTTCTGTTTGCCCCGGTTTTTGCCTCCGCGTTCTGTTGCAGCCATAATCTTCTCCTGTTATTTCACAAGTATTTTATCCAATACATCTTCAATCGTCCGTACTGCCGCCACTTCCATGCCGAAATGGGTTTCCCCGATATCTTCCTTATTTTCCGCCGGAATAATAAGTCCTTTCATCCCCGCCTGATGAGCGCCAAACGCCTTTTCATAAACACCGCCTACCGGTTTGATTTCTCCGGACAAAGAAATTTCCCCCGTTACAGCCCAATCCTGGCGAAGCGGTTTTTGTTCCACCGCGGAAATAATGGCTGCCGTGACAGCGCACCCTGCCGAAGGACCGTCAACATTCCCTCCGCCGATCACATTCACATGGAGATCGTAATCGCCCAGATTTTTATCGGTAAGCCTGCGTACCACCGATGCCGCGGTCGCCACAGAATCTTTCGCCATAGATCCTGCTGTATTATTAAAATGGAGCGTCCCCTTCCCCGCTTCTTTGGCAGGATATGCCGCCGCTTCGATCTCAATAGTGCTTCCTGAAAATCCCGAAACGCCCAGACCGAAAACATGCCCCACTTCCGGCACGTCCGATGCCATCTTATGATGCGATACGGTAAGGCGGCTTCCCCTTGCCGTGCGGCGCATGATTTCTCGGGAAATAAAATTTTTCCCCGCCCCGCCCGCTTCATATACTGCCAGACTGTACGCATCGGCAAGAAGATTTACCGCTTTTCTGCCTTCCATGGTGTATTCACTGATCATTTCCGCCACACCGTCTTCCAAAGACACTTTCAATTTCTCCGCCGCATTTTTTACGATGGTTTCTACATCTTCCGGCCGAAGCGGTTCAAAGAATACTTCCGCGCACCGCGAACGGATAGCGGGATTGATTTCCTGCGGCTCCCGTGTAGTCGCACCAATGAGAATGAAATCAGCAGGTGCGCCGTCGCGGAATAATTTTTTGATATACGCCGGCACATAGGGATTTTCTTCATCATAATACGCCGATTCGAAAGGCACCCTTTTATCTTCCAGCACCTTAAGAAGCTTATTCAGAAGGATAGGATCCAATTCCCCTATTTCATCAATAAACAGAATGCCCCCGTGGGCATCCGTCACAAGCCCCGGCTTCGGTTCGGGAATACCGTCATCTGCCAATTCCCTCTGCGCGCCTTGGTAAATAGGATCATGGACGGAACCGATAAGAGGATTCGTAATATCACGGCTGTCCCAGCGGAGCGTCGTACCGTCGCATTCCACAAAAGGCGCATTCTCTCCGAATGCTGACCAGGCCGTTTTCTTTGCTTCCTCAAGGACAAGACGGGCGGCCGTCGTCTTCCCCACACCGGGCGGTCCGTAAAGAATTAAATGCTGGGGATAGGGAGAAGCGATTTTGGATGCCAATGCTTTCACTGCGTCATTTTGCCCGACAATTTCCGACAGGGTGCCCGGCTTTACCACATTCATGACCGTTTTCGTCAAACTGATTTTATCCAAAGCTTCCAGCTTTTCCATTTTATGCCGGCTCTGTGCTGTTTCTACATCGTCTTCGTCTTCTTCCAAAAGTTCGCGCTTCACTTCATCTACATATTCTTTATGCTTTTCTTCCAGGCGTTCGGAAATCTTCCTCTCCAGACGCTCCTCCACCGCCCGGCGCGCCAGGAGTTCCGCCAAACGATCTTCCAGCCGGTCAAGAATGGTAGGAATTTCTCCCTCCTGCGGATCTTCGGTATATTCCCTGCTCTCAAAAACCAGCCGCTCAATCCCCAAAAGGCGTTTCTTCAGATTTTCATGATGAATATATTTCAATGCGCCATAGCGGCTTGCGCGGACAATCAGTTCCTCCGGGCCGACAGCGCCGGCATAGATTTCATAAATCACATCCAGACGCCTTTTCAGTTCCGGTTTATCCGCTGCGCCGCCGCTGATAATGCGGTTCTTCAAACGATCCATTAAATCCTTTATATCTTCCATCTAAGATCCTTCTTCACAACCATTCCATCGAAAAGATAATGACATATTTATATTTTACAACATAGAACGGCAAATGATAAGGACACAGGAAAACACGACAGTATCAAGTTGTTGTGGATAAAATCTCTTTCACAAGATCCCTCTCAATACCAATGATCAAATCCGCTGCCCAAATAATTCCTTAAAGACCGGTATTTGGCACTTTCCAATCCCGGCAGCATATATTCATTCCCTCCACTGGCTAAATCGCATTTACGTGTCTTTCGTTCCATTTCATTCTTTCTTAATTGTATGGCTTGTGTATGGGCATGGCTTTTCTTTTCCAGTATTTCTTCCACATAGTTCCGTACATTGCCTCCGCTGGCCTCATACCCTCTCAGCTGCCCTATCGTGTTTGAGCATTATTTAACTCCGCGCCATCGGCCTGCTTGTCAGTCTTACTGGAAGGATTGAGCTTACATGGCCTTCTGTGCTGCTCTTTATTTCCAGATGCCTTTGAGTTTCGGGACATGCAGAGTTACATCACCGGAAGTCGTGGTAAAGGTCCTGTCATAATGCCCGGAGCGATAGCCCTGCCGGTTGCCGGAACGTTCGTAGCGCTCTGCCTTGACCAGCTCATTGGCTTCATGGTCAAGCAATGCGTTGAGTGTTTCTTAAACGCTGTTTCGAACGAGATTTTTAAGATGGTCCTTTATAAGAGTTTCATTCAACTGTATAATGTTATCAGAGATAATTCTTTGCCTCCTTGGGATATTGGTTATGGTGACTTAATTGTACCGAGGGCAAAGACTTATGTCTATTTAATTGAATTTGCGAAACTTATTATACGTTATCAATTTTTAACTTTTAGCCAATAACTAACAGCTTATATCTTACAACAAAAGCTAAAACGGTACCCGCCGCATTTGAGGGGTACCGTTTTCATTTTCGTATTTTTATTTCCTTATTTCAGATGAATCACCACGTATGTCGCGCCTTCTGAATAAGGAGCCAGCTCTCCTGCCGCATAGAGCAGCCCCAGTTCTTTCTTCCCCAGGAGGAAGCACTCCGCCTCCATATATGCGGTCGGCTTGAAGAAAGAGTCATAAGATAACTTTTTCCCATTGATGTTATACAGGTCAAGCTTTCCCTCTTTCAGCAGGTTCACGACTTCCGCGCTGTCTACCTTCACGCCGAATTTAGATTTGTCCAGCAGATCACCTGTCTTTTTATTATACACAAGGCCATAGGCTTGCGCATTTCTATCCGCCAGTCCTTCATTTATAGACGATGTTTCCAGAACGATAGACACCAGATCTTCATCTTCATACTTTGTGGTATAGGTCATGTATACTTCCTGCTTTTCGCCGCTTTCATACAGCTCCTTCATACGGCGAACATACCCTGTAATATCCTTATTGATCGCATTTTCGGCCGCGATATTTTTCGTATGTACTGCCGGATAAATAAGGCTCATGCCGAATCCATCCACCAGCCCCGCTTCCCGCACTTCCGCCTGCGCTGTAAACGGCATGGCCAGCAGTGCCAGACCTGCTGCTATATGTTTCATTTTCATAAAAATCCCTCTTTCTGTTTTTCAAAAACAAGGGAAACAGTCGCTTTCCCTGACATCGGCAGGGTATTCCGTTTCCCGTCTGTAAGGTACGAATTCATTATATAGGATTTCTTTTTCATTGTAAATGCCTTTCAGTCGCATATCTCGCCCTGCCTGTTTCATGCGGCAGAAATACAGATTTCTTTCCCCTGTTACAGTCCAATAAAAATCCCGGGCAATTTTTTAATACCCGAGATCTTTTCGCACTGATCAGATATGGAGCGTTTCCTCATTCTTTTCCAGCAGGGCCGCTTTTCTTTCCGCCTTTTCTTTTGCGATAACCGCTTCAAATCGGAGAACTTCTTCTTTAATGACAGGGGCAAGAACCAGCATAGAGACAAGGTTCGGAACAGCCATGAGCGCATTGGCGATATCCGACAGGTTCCATACGAGGTCGAGGGTCTGTGTCGCCCCCACATAGACGACAAGGGAAAACACAAGGCGGTAGATGATATTGTATGTATGGGTGCCCCAGAGATATTCCCACGCCTTTTCGCCGTTATATTCCCAGCCGAGAATGGTGGAGTAGGCGAAGAGCATGATACCGACGGAAACGATCCAGTTTCCCGCCGTACCGAGATGCGTAGAAAAAGCTGCCATGGTCAGCGCCACGCCCGTCAGAGGTTTCCCGTCTGGACCGACGGTTCCTAAAACGCCGGAAGACGCAATGGTAAGTCCGGTGATAGTACAGACAATGATGGTGTCGATGAAAGTCCCTGTCATGGAAACATATCCCTGCCGCGCCGGATCATCAGTGGTGGACGCAGCAGCGGAAATAGCGGCGGAGCCGAGGCCGGCCTCATTGGAAAAACAGCCGCGGGCCACACCGAAACGGACCGCATTCATCACGGAAACAGTTATCGTACCGACTACACCGCCTTCCACAGCAGCAGGATCAAAAGCCATCATAAAAATGAGGTACAAACCGTGCGGTATGTTTTCAAAATTCAAAGCGATACAGAGAAGCCCCGCAGCGATGTAGAATACCGCCATTCCGGGAACGATGAGGGATGATACTCTGGAAATGGAAGTGATCCCTCCGACAATGACCGCCAGCGTGAGAACCGTAAGGGCAGCACCGATGATTTCATTGGAAAAGCCGAAAGTGGCATTCACCGCCGTGGTGATGGAATTGGCCTGGGTCATATTCCCGATACCGAAAGAAGCGATGACAGTAAACATGGCAAAAATAAAGCCCATAAAGAGTCCTGCTCTTCTATTTTTAAACCCGTTCTTCATGGTGAACATGGGGCCGCCCTTCATTTCCCCTTTCGCATTCACTTCGCGGAACTTAAAGCCAAGCATACATTCAGAAAACTTGGTCGTCAGGCCGAAGCAGGCAGAAACCCACATCCATACCAGAGCGCCCGGACCGCCGGCAAACATGGCGGTCGCCACGCCCACGATATTTCCCGTGCCGATGGTCGCGGCAAGCGCCGTCATCAGCGCGGAAAAAGGAGAAACATCTCCCGATCCCCGATTTGTTTTACGGGCCTCCCGGGAAAACACGCTTTTCATTGCATAAGGCAGATTGCGCCATGTACGGAAATTCAAGTATGCCGTAAGGTAAATTCCTGTACCCACGAGCAGACACAGCATCACAGGCCCCCAGACAAAGCTGTCAATGTCCCCGACGATCTGATTCATTGCCGTCATATCCATTTCGTTTCCCCCTTTACTTTTTCTAATATTCTTTCAACAACAAAACCGCCGCACTCAAGCCTTATATGACTTGGGCCGGCGGTTGTATGCATGTACGCATCCACGTATACAATGGGTGTTACCCAATGCCAGCCCTGTCCTTTTGCCTGAGAGATTGGAATGGCCCGGTCAGCCATTTTTGCCCCTTCGGCGCCCAATTGAATGGGACTCTCCAGAGTCGTGTCCGTACATAGTTTCGTGTTCCAAAGAACGCCTGATAGTGTTACTCCTTCGGCAGACACTTCCGTGTCATTTTTCAGTGTACATCATCCACTTATTCAGTTATGCCCCGGCAGGATATACTCATTTGTCCGAAACAGTATCCCAGCCTGCGGAATCTCCATCAGAAATTTTTAACTTTCTGATGTGTGTCGAATTATACACCTGTTTTGTCAAGATGGCAACAGGTATTTCTATACCGATTTTTTATCAAAACGGATTTTCTTTATGCGTTTTTCATCTCATTTGGATCAATCCTCATACTCTTCATACGGTTTGCCTGTCTTCAGATGATCCATATATTTCTTCGTCTCACGGACACAGATGCCCGACAGGAAAAGAAGAGCAATCAGGTTCGGAATGGCCATGAGGCCGTTCACGATATCCGCAAGAATCCAGATGGCTTCCAGTTTGAGGAATGCGCCGCTGGCAATGAGAAGGATAAAAACCAAACGGTACGGGAGAACGCCCTTCGTCCCCACGAGATAAATCATGCAGCGTTCGCCATAGTAGTTCCAGCCCAATATCGTCGTGAAAGCAAAGAGAACAAGACCGATCAACAGCATGTATCCGCCAAAAACAGGAAACGCGGAAGTAAACGCCGCATTTGTAAGCGCCGCGCCGTTTTCCATACCGCACCATACACCGGTGACCACAAGCGTCAGGCCGGTCAATGTACAGATAATGATGGTGTCAATAAAAGTGCCGGTCATGGAAATAAGACCCTGCTCAGCCGGCCATTTCGTTTTAGCGGCAGCCGCCACGATTGGAGCAGAACCGAGGCCCGATTCATTGGAGAATACCCCGCGGGCCACGCCGTTTCTCATTGCCATCATGACAGTCGCGCCAAGGAAACCGCCTGTTGCCGCCGTGGTGGTAAAAGCACTTTCAAAAATCATGGAAACCGCTGCGGGCACCTTATCGGCAAAAACGAGCAGAACGCCGATGGTTGACAGGAAATAAATAAACGCCATGGCAGGAACAATCCTGCTGGCCGCTGCCGCAATTGACTGGAGACCTCCGATAGTAATCGCCGCCACAAAAATGGTGAGAATCGCCCCCGTCCAGACAGGATCAAGACCGATGGTCATCTTCGTAATATCCACAATGGAATTGACCTGGGCAAACGTACCGATACCGAAGTACGCAACGAGGACACCGAAAAACGCAAAGAGCCCCCCCAGCCATTTGTATTTCTTACCCATGCCGTTTTTAATGTAGTACATCGGGCCGCCGGCAATTTCACCTTTTTCATCGGTCTCACGATATTTGACAGCAAGAAGACCTTCCGCATACTTTGTCGCCATACCGAAGAATGCCGCCATCCACATCCAGAAAAGCGCCCCCGGTCCGCCCGCATGGATCGCTGTCGCGACACCTACAATATTTCCCGTACCGACCGTCGCGGAGAGCGCCGTACAAAGGGCCTTAAAACTGTCGATATCTCCGCTGCCCGCATTTTGCGCTCTGAAAATCAGGCTTAGCGCCTTCGGCAGCTTGAATATCTGCAAAAGATGCAGCCGGATTGTAAGCAGGATACCCGTCCCTACAAGAAGCACCAGCAGCGGCGGCCCCCATATAAAATTATCAATTTCATTCAATACCGCTAAAAAATCCATTTAGAAAATGCCCTCCTTGGGAAAATAAAAAAGCCGGCTTCCAGGTAAAACTGTACTCCGGAAGCCGGCATATCGCCAAATAACGCTAAAAATCATGCGTTTTTTGCTCTGTCCTTTTGCCTGAGAGATTTGGATCTCAATCCTTACACCTTCGGCGGCCAAAATGGCACTCTCCAGAGTATGTCCGCATACGGTACCGCCCCTGAGGGCACCTGAGAGTGTTACTCCTTCGGTAAGCCAAACGGCTTTCTCCCGCATACATCATCCACCTGTATAAATTTGTTGATATGAATTATACGGTGTCAAGTGAAAATACGCAAGTTAAATTAAAAATATTAATTATTTTCTAACAAATTTCGACAGCCGGGATGGATTGCGAAAGCCGGCCGGCAGAACAGTGAAAAGCAATGAAAAATCTATTCCCCTGAATAACAGCTTACCACCTTACTCGCCACGGGTGTACAGATCCTTCACATTCGTTCAGGATGACGACTGACGCTTTCCTCATTATGACGCCTTACCGTCCCCGGTCATTCTGAACGGGGACAAGAATTCCATATGAGAAAGGCAGGGAAGCGGGACAGTGACACAGAGTGAAGAATCTATTACTCTGATGACGTCTTGCCGTCTTCCTCACCACGGTAATAGATCCTTCACATTCGTTCAGGATGACGACTGACGCTTTCCTCACCACAACGGCAGACTCTTCACATTCGTTTAGGATGACAGCTTACCATTTTCCTCGCCACGAGTGTACAGATCCTTCACGTTCGTTCAGGCCGACGATTAACATTTCCCTCATTATGACGCCTTTTCCTCCAATTGTCATTCTGAACGAGGATAAGAATGCTGTTTGAGAAAGACGGGAAACGGAATAGTAACACTGAGTGAAGAATCTATTACGCTGATGACACCTTACCGTCTTCCTCACCACGAGTGTACAAATCCTTCACGTTCGTTCAGGATAACGACTGACGCTTTCCTCATTATGACGCCTTGCCGTCCCCAGTCATTCTGAACGAGGATAAGAATGCTGTGGGAGAAAGCCAGAAAACGGCAACATGACACCGAGTGAAGAATCTATTACGCTGATGACACCTTACCGTCTTCCTCGCCACGAGTGTACAGATCCTTCACGTTCGTTCAGGATGACGACTGACGCTTTCCTCATTATGACGCCTTACCGTCCCCGGTCATTCTGAATGGACGCAAGAATGCTGTTTGAGAAAGACGGGAAACGGAACAGTAACACGGAGTGAAGAATCTATTGCTCGGATGACGTCTTACCGTCTTCCTCACCACGGTAATAGATCCTTCACGTTCGTTCAGGATGACGACTGACGCTTTCCTCATTATAGCGCCTTACCGTCCCCGGTCATTCTGAACGAGGATAAGAATGCTGTAGGAGAAAGCCAGAAAACGGCAACATGACACCGAGTGAAGAATCTATTACTCTGATGACGTCTTGCCGCTAACAGCTAACAGCTAATGGCTAGCAACTAGCTTCTATCTGCTAGTTCTTAGTTTCCAGCTCTTAGCTCCTAGCTGCTAGTTGCTATCTGTCAGCTGTAAGCTGTCATCTGTTATCTGTTATCTGCTAATACAAAAACGGCACCCATCACGCTTGACAGGTACCGCATTTTCATTTTCTCTTTTTTTATATCCCGGCTGCAGACAAATCATCGTATATGCCGCATCGTCTGACTGCTGACTTGCGATCACTTCTTCCCTATATGCCTTGCTTTGTAAGCCACCAATTTCGCATCACGAATGGCAAGGTGCTGGAAATACCGCTTTGTTTCCGCGACGACTACACCGGTGAGACCAAGAAGGGCGATCAGGTTCGGAATGGCCATGAGACCGTTTACAATATCTGCAAGGGCCCAGATTTCTTCAAGCTGCATGAAAGCGCTTCCTGCGATAATGGCGACATAGCACAAGCGGTAAGGAGTAATCCCTCTGACACCCACAAGGTATACAAGGCAGCGTTCACCGTAATAGTTCCAGCCGAGAATGGTGGTGAAGGCGAAAAGTGTCAGAGAAACCGTCAGAAGGATCGGCGCGACAGTGCCATAACCATGGCTGAAAGCGGCCTGTGTAAGAGCTGCGCCGTTGGTATCCCCCAGCCATGCGCCCGAAACGATGATGGTAAGCCCCGTCAGTGTACAGATAATGATGGTATCAATAAAAGTGCCGGTCATGGAAATAAGCCCCTGTTCAGCCGGCCATTTTGTTTTTGCCGCTGCCGCCACGATCGGCGCGGAGCCCAGGCCGGATTCATTAGAAAAAAGGCCGCGGGCGATACCGCTCCGCATGACAAGCATAATACCCGCACCGGCAAATCCGCCGGCTGCCGCCGTACCCTCAAAAGCGCCCTCAAAAACGAGAGCCAGCGCATGAGGCAGTTCTCCCGACAATATAATAAGAAGCGCTACCGTGGTGATGAAGTAAAGGACAGCCATGGCAGGAACTATTTTTTCCGCTGTTTTTGAAATGGATTTCAATCCGCCGAAAGTAATAATAGCAACAAGGATGGTAATCACTGCTGCCGAGGGCAGGATAGGAACACCCATGGATGCCTGTAAAGAAGACGTAATGGCATTAACCTGCGTAGTCGTACCGGATCCGAGCATAGCGGTGAGCGTACCGAAGAAAGCAAATGCCAGCGCCAGAGGTTTCCATTTCTTTCCCAGCCCCTGCTCAATGTAATACATCGGTCCGCCTGCGATATTTCCATTTTCATCGATAGAGCGGAACTTAACGGCAAGGCAGCCTTCGGCGTACTTGGTAGCCATGCCGAAGAAAGCGGCTACCCACATCCAGAAAAGCGCGCCGGGGCCGCCCAATTTGATAGCAGTGGCAACGCCTACGATATTTCCTGTGCCTACCGTTGCGGCAAGCGCCGTGCAGAGTGCCTTGAAACTGTCAATGTCGCCGTCGCCTTTATTTCTGGCAAAGAAAATCAGCCGAAGGGCCCTTGGCAGCTTGACCATCTGGAGAAACCCGAGGCGGATAGTCAGATATACGCCGGTTCCTACCAGAAGAACAAGGAGCCACGGGCCCCAGACAATCGCATCAATTTGGTTTAACAAGTCAAGCATTCGCATTCACTCCCACCCTCAAAAACTTCCGTACGCCAGGACATGACGGAACAATATAAAAACCGGCCCTGAAGACAAAAACAGAGCCGGCATGCATGTTTCCATTGCTGCACCGACCCTGTCCTTTTGCCTGAGAGATTAGAACGGGAGGACTACTCTTCCCCGCGCCCCTGCACCTTCGGCGGTCATATACGACACTCTCCAGAGGTTTGTCCGTACACGGTTTCGTGTCCCGCAGGACGCCTGATAGTGTTACTCCTTCGGCAGACATTTCTGTCTTTTTCCGTATACATCATTCAAAATTGTGTAAATGTATTATAAGCGATTTGTCTTTAATTGTATAGCCTTTTTCATCGTACTTTTTCTGCATGTATTCCCCCGTTTCATATGCCATTTATGCATAAAGGGAAATAAAGCACCTGCCTGCCGCTATTAAAAAGAGCCCTAAACGAGGCTCTCCGTATTATTCTATTCATCTTATTCGTCAACAAAAATTTGTTCCACCGCTTTGTAGCTGAGAGAAATATCACCCGCCTCCGTAGCAAGAAGAATCGGTCCTTCATAAGGTTCCTTTTCTTTTACAGTGACCCGCATATCGGGATGGATGCCTTTCTCCTGAAGATAGTCCATCAGGCTGTAATCTTCCACAATACGGCGGATAGTGGTACTATCCCCCTCCTTTAAATCGGAAAGCGTACGGAAAGTAAGCCCTTTGCGGCTGCCGTCCGCCTTCGGAATAGGGTCGCCATGGGGACAGTGTTCAGGATGTCCGAGAAACTCATCAAGCCGTTCCGCAAGCATGTCGCTCGTCTGGTGTTCCAGACCGTCCGCCTGCTCATGAGCTTCGCTCCAGGAAAAATGGAGCTTTTCCACAAGGAATACTTCCCACAGCGCATGGAAACGGAAAAGCTTGCCCGCTTCCCGCCTTCCCTTCCTCGTCATCTTGCTGCCTTTGTAAGCGGTGTAGTCCACATACCCTTCTTTCTGCAGCTTCATAATCATCTCGCTCACTGACGGCGGCGACACATGGAGCATGTCGGACAATTCCTTGTTGGATACCAGCTCATGATCTTCGCTGATGATGTAAATCGCTTTCAAATAATCTTCTTTCCCTGATGTCATGATTTCCCTTCCCCGCTTCCTGTAACTGAAAATTTTTCATAAAATACAAAACCTGTTTCTTTTCCTACACCCTAATTATTACTTACTTCCTATTATATAAAATAGCTTCCCCTAATTCAATTATTAAATCAGAGTGCCAATTATTTTGCGGCAGAAAATAAAAATCATTCTTAAATGCAAAGAAATCTGATAAAAAGATCCCCCAACCCCCATTCCTTTTAAAATTTTCCTTGACACGCAAAAAAACGCGTGGTATATTTGTTCCAACTTACATAATGACTGTGAAGAGAAGAGTAAGCGGATGGAACTGCCAAAGAGAGCTCCGGCGGGTGAAAAGGAGCGCGGGAAAATTTGCTGAACATGGCCTCCGAGTCAGGTTTGCCGAATAATAAAGCAGCCCGGAATCTCCCGTTACAGAGATGCGGTATCAAGGCGCAAGCGGCGTACCTATGGAGGCCTGTGCGGTGACGTACAGGTAAAATTGGGTGGTAACACGGTCTTCGTCCCTTTGCTGGGATGGAGTTTTTTTTTACCCGTTTCCGCCATTCTTATTTCCGGTTTCCAAATTTATCACAAAATTATTTTTAAAAAAGAGAGGTATGTATTATGAATCTGAAAAAAACTGTCATCATTTCCCTGGCCGCATTGGCATGTGCAGGCTTCATCGCAGGCTGCGGCAGCGATAAAAAAGACGCCGCGTCTGCTGACCCTGCGAAAACAAAAAATGAAATCAAAGTCGGCACGACACCGGGCTACTCGGAACAGGTCGTGGAATTCGTCGCCAAAGAAGCCGAAAAAGAAGGCCTGAAAGTGACCATCGTCCCCTTCTCCGACTATGTCACCCCAAATCAGGCACTGGCGCAGGGCGACATCGACGTAAATTCTTACCAGCACGTCCCCTTCCTTGAAGCATTCAATGAAAAGAACGGCACAAAACTTGTTCCCATCGGAAACACTTACCTCGCGCCCCTTCGTCTGTTCTCAAATAAACACAAGACTCTGTCCGATCTCCCCGACGGCGCATCCATTGCAATTCCGAACGATCCATCCAACGGAGGCCGCGCCCTCCTTCTTCTGGAGAAAAACGGCCTGCTGAAATTAAAAGAAGGCGTCAATCCTGTCAAAGCGGTCGTCTCCGATATCGCTTCCAACCCGAAAAATCTGAAAATCATCGAACTGGAGGCGCCCCAGCTCCCAAGAGCTCTTGAAGACTGCGACGCCTCCATCATCAACGGCGGCTACGCAGTATCCGCGGGACTGGATCCGAAGACGGCTCTCGCCCAGGAAGACAATACCAGCCCGTATGTAAATGTCATCGCTGCCCGTGAACAGGATAAAGACAACCCCACCTATCAAAAGTTTGTAAAAATATTCCAGACGGAAGCCACCAGAAAATACATCAACGACAACTTCCAGGTGACTCTGATTCCGGGATTCTGATTAAACGACAAAAGCGTTTCTCCACAAGGTTTTATCCCCACAGGAGAAACGCTTTTCTAATAAAGAAAATTTTGAATTTTATGTAAATACTAAAAATGGGAATGCTTTTTCCAACTACTTTGCATATACTTCGCATTTTTATAAATTGTTTCTTTCAAAAAAATCATTATACGCAATTATCATACGCCAAGTATTAGTTTCTTGAGATACTAAATCCAAAGTAACAATATAATCATCATTTTGCACTTGCAGGTATGGTTTAGGGTTTTCCCATGCATGCTTTATATTCCATCCATGAGACATAAAATATTAAAGAAATTCCTCTTTTACTATTTGGGGCGACTTATCAGAAGTAATGGGTTTAATATAGGTTTGAATAGATTTTGCTATGATTGCTCTTCGGTTTGTTAATTGAAAATCAGATACATCATATGCCTCCAGAGGTTCTATATCATATGCCTTTTTTTCTAACGCTAAAATTCGTTGATGAATTTGCTCCTTTTGGAAGACATTGTAAGTTATACCACCTATTAGCCAAATCCCAAATGACGTCAGAATTACCGTGATAAATATATTTAATACGATTTCCTTTACTTTTGTAATAATCCGATTATCCTTATCCATAAATTCTCCCTACCCACCATGTATAACCAATTGCTAAAGAAACTCCGGCAGAAAAACTGCTATCAAATTCTGCCATAAGTCCTGAGGGATGGATTTCCACAGTTTCCCCATTGCGATAAAATGACCCCTCCATCCAACAATTGAATTAATTATCCCCCCCTTCTTTATTAGAAAAATCAATTAACTGTAACTTCCACTTCGTCCCCATCTGAAGAAATGCAGATCCTGTGTATCCGATTTCTCCTGTCATTTTGGACAAAATTCCGCCGAAGGCGTCTGAAATATTCTGCACTGCATCAAGAGGCTTGTTTGTCCGGTCTTTCCATTTGATTTTTTCCAGATATCCTATGGCATGTTCGTTGGCCGCTCCCCGCTCCCGCCAGAAGACTTAAATACTAAACCTGCATATTCTTTGTATATTTTAGGCTATCCTGCTGAGGACTACGCAATAATTTACCATTTTTCATATTAATAATATTTCCTATAGAAACAATATTTACCCTGCCAGCTGACAATGTAAAGTACCCTTTTTCATAAAATTCCATCTCTACCCAATATCTATCTCCAACTTTTTTATGGACTTTATACCCTGTATTCCCCCTTTGCATAAATTATCATATAACTCTGCCACATTGATACTATCAGCAAATTCAACACTTTGTAACATGACCATGTCAGATTTACGCCGTGCATTAATTTTATGCTCAGTCTCTTTTTCCTTTTTACAGAGTCTATCAAAAATATTGAATCCCCATACCACATCACCAATGTAATATATATAAATTGCAATAATAACTAATATTCCCAAAATATATTCGCCATTATCCATGATGCGTCTTCCTTATTCTAATTCATCCCATCTAATATTAATTATAATTATCCGATATAGCACAGATAATCACAATTCGTTCCTTTTCCTGAATTCCAGCTCTATAACTTTATATTTATTCAAGTTGTATCCGTGTTTCTGTTTAGTCCTTTGATATCCTTCCCTGTAGTGAGATCGACATCATTTTCTTTGGTAACATTGATTTTTTCCATTAAGTGCGCATAGGATCCAAAATAGCACCAACGAAATGACATAAACTGACACAAAGTATGTTAAAGATATAATAGATATCCTTATGAAATCACTATGAATCACTTTTGTAATCCCCAAGAACAAATGGATAAACAAAGTAGTCGTACCATTTCCCCAATCAATAGGAAATCCATGCCATATCATAAAGTACGCATATAAGACGGAAATGATTCCAATCGCTTGAATACTACCAGAATAATTCCATTTATGCAGAGGAACATGATAATGGATTATCAGCGCAATATAAATACTCATTCCTAAAAAGAAAATTTTTGCAACATTCAAATCAACAATTGCCATTATCCCCCAAATCCCCCATGCTCCTATATAAATCAAAGTCATTATCAATTCCATTCGAAGCATGCTGATCGCCTGTTTCTTAATAAATTCATTCATCAAGTCACCCATAATGTAACCATCTTACTTCCCGCCACATGTACCGCCGCTCTTTTTATATTCGTGTTCTTCTCTCATATAACCAATAACACTGCATCAAAACCTGCGATTAAAAAACGAACCTATACCAGCCAATATAAAAAATAGCGCAATTTTCTCAATGCAGAATATCTGATCGCAACTAACCTTTCCACTTTTGCTTCGTTTACCGGTGCAATTATATATGGTTTTATTCTTGAATGAAAAAAGAAAAACTCCAAATTCGATACTCTTTTGCCGGTAAACAACACCATTGTATTCATAAGTTACAAAAAATCGGTAAATCCCCCATGATGTCGGAGATGTCCATACTTTTTTTGCCTCTACAACCTGTAAGGTAATATTTTCAGAGTTATATCTGACCATCTGCCTATAAGCCAGAAGGGATACTCCTATGAATATCACTATGATTCTATATATAAGTACCAGAATAGATCCACCCATTTTATCTCCTTATATCTGCCCTTGATAACCAACAAATCGTGTATATGATCCACCTCCCTGCACAGATATTTCAGGAGCCGTAGACTTCTATATGCAGGATATAACCATTTGCAGCAGTGGATTCATTATATTTCATGCATGCAGCTATGGCTCAACCCAAGACCTTCCAAAAAGTTTTCCCATCATTACTTCAGTAGTCTTTCTGTGTCATTGAAATATATTCCGTATCATCATTTTGTGGTGTGTATAGCAATTGTCCATTTTTCATGTTTATAACATGACCAACCGAAACAATATCCACATGATTTCCTTTTAATGTAAAATATCCCTCTCCATAAAACTTCATTTTTACAAAATATTTACCTTCATAGACCTTTATACACTCTATTTCCTGAATTCCACCTGCTGAAATAGTATTATATATATTTTTTATGTCACTCCCATTAGGAAATAGAGTTTGTTTTAAAATTGATAAATCAGACTCATGTATTTCCTTATTATTAATTTCTGCTGTTTTTATAATTTTCTGAAACCGCCTTGTAATAGTATCCTGCCAAACCACCATTCCAATATAATAGATAATTATCACCACTATCGCTATAAACCCTATAATATATTCCATAATATCTATTTCCACATCCTTATATCTAATCCATTACTTCGGTTGTATCACTCTTAATCCTGTTATATAAGTCCTCCACATACGATTTACCTTGTTCTTTAAATTTTGTATCTATGGCTTCATACTGTTCAACTTGGAGATTTACATAAAATCCCAGGGCAGCAGCATAACCAATCCAAGTGGATACACGAGATAAAAACTTTATTCCCCCCGCCTTCAATTCATTTTTTACGCACTATCTTCCATGATTTTCGGATAATACTTTTCGGTCTTCTGTTTCTTCTTTAGTACCTTCCATATTAAAATATCCCACTTCGTTTCCATCTAAGAGGCGCAGACTCCATGTGTCCATTTCATCCGCTCACGCTGACGGCGCTTCCCGGTCTGCCGCTGACAGACATGTTCGAGATTTTGCTTTTTTCTTCGTAACTCTTCCTGTCCTGTTCACTTTCGATAAAAAAATTCCTTTCTCTATCTGCTGCAATGGACAGCCTGACTTTAAGTATTTCCATTTATCTATCTATTGGAAATACTATGATATAATAACTTTTTTCATATACTACCCCTTCAAAATTTACTGTTGTCTCCACAGGAAAAGATAATTGGAGCTCATACGTTCCATTACGAAATACATATTTTTCTTCCACTTTTTCCCCATTAGATTTTTCAACATTGTCCTCTTCCGCTATAAATTCCCATCCATATTTTCTTAACTCTTCCATATAATAATTAATAATTTCCAGCCGCGGTGCAAACACAGAATAATTCTCTGATCCATGGTAATGCCCCGGTAATCTATACCAAAATTTTAATGATTTCTTCAATTCGTTTGACTCTTGGTAAACCATTATTGGAGGTATATTTTCTCTCAATTCTTTTTCTGAATAATATTGACTTGGCCATAAAAGTAAATTTAATAGACATGGAAATACAACTATGAATACAAAAACTATGCCAAATTCTCTTCCAAGCTTAGTATATTTTAGATTTTTGTATATCCACTGAATATATTTCTGCTGTATAATCCAAGAGATTCTATCACTTACCCAACAACAGATACTCCATCTCTTTATTCTTTTTTCATCCTGTAAATATTTTTTATAGCTATTCATAATATCCTCGATTAATCTTCAATCATTCTCCCATCCTTAATTTTCTTACGCACATCTATCAGACCATCAGTAAGTTTGCTTTCCCCTCCGTCAACGCTAATAGCTACGTTTTGGATGAACTACTATATAGTAGTTTAATGTTTTTTTTGTCTGATAACTTGCTCATCTGATAAGTCAGATTGATGGAAGTTCAATGTTAATTCATATATACCTTTATTAAAAAGATATACATTCTCAATTTTAGAATGATTGGAATAATCGATGTTGTCTCTACATCCATCATATTTCCATCCGTGTTTAATAAAACATTCTTTATAATATTCAACAATTTCTTCTTCTGAAGCATATGCTTTACTTCCCATAGTAAGCATATATAAATTTGCATTCCTATATGAAAATAATAACTTATCTCCTAATAAACCATCTTCTTTGTATAAAGTAATTGCAGGTACATTATCTCGTATCTCTTTTTCGGGCTGCTTCGATTCAAAGCAATTAAACACAAATGCACCAATGAATGCCACCATCATAAATATCAGAAGATAAAAATTCTTCCCTATCTTTTCTTTATCAATTATCATCTTCATAAAACTATCTTCCCATCCTATAATTACATACTTCTTATCCCGAAAAGAATAGTATGATTTCCCTGTTTAAAGTCATAGATATATCTGCCTTCCCAGGCTGTGATGGTTTGCAGAATGTTAGCAGTGGCGAGTTTATTCTTTTCTACCGGTGCTTTGCCGTCTATGACGAAACCCTTAAGGGATGAAAACATCATTCTGCCAGAAGACAAGATATGATTCCCATAAATATGATTACAGTCAATCCCATCATTCTAATTTGAAATTTAAACTTTTCATCTGCAAGTTTCTTATTAAATTCTTCTGTCATCTCATATTTAACAGTATTAATAAGGATCCTTTGTGTTTCCTTGAACAATAAATAATCTCCAATTTGCCCCAAAACGATTACTACCATCCCCAAGAATAACCTTTGCGTAAGATTACCTGCAAAATAAACATAAATAATGCTAAAGGTGCCATTAACAGTATAAAAAACTTTAACCCCATCACTTTCCAAGTAGTACATGCTGAAAATGTACCAAAACGTACATTCTGAAAAATCCACCTTATTCCTATAAAAACATAGGCTATGCATACAATAATATCCATTATTATAAATTCTCCATCATTAATCTATTTGTTTATGTACATTTGTAATATACTTTTCATCCGGTTGTTTTCTTTCAGGTTCCGTCCAAGGTGGTGCTTTCTGATTTCCCTTTCACGAGTACGGTCGGTACATAGCCCAGTCCTAAGGGGTTGAGTTTGGATACGGCATTGGTGGATGCAGTGATTCCGCTTGCTTTTTCTTTGTATTCGGTTTTGTTGTCCATGTTTTCCCATGTCAAAGTACCGGTGGTGAGTTTGTTCTTTTCTGCCGGTGCTTTGCTGTCTATGACGGCTCCTTTGAGGCGGGTGTTGGTTTTGACTTGGATATTGTATCCTTCTTTTCCTGCGTAGATGCCGCTTTGTTCAGTAATACCCTCTATATTGGATTTCATTAATTAACAGAAAATCCAAGAGATTACATACCACAACACATCTTGGTAATACCCTATTACAAACAATTCAATAAACACATTTAATATTGATAAAAGAATAGTTTGTTTTTGCGCCTGTGCAATTTCACTTTCGCTTTTCTTAGTAAACTCAGGCGCTAATATGTAAGCAAAATACCGAGCCAGAATGAAAATCGCCTCTCCTATAAAGAACATCCCTATAAAACTGACCAATGGACTATGGGACATATCTATACCTGACATGATTTTCAGAATATTGGTTGCAGTCAATATTATAAATAAAAAGCTAAACACAGTTAGCAATATTCCCATGAATATAAATATGACATACTTATAGAGGGCCGGATGTCTCCTATCTTTATGGCGAATAAAATCCTCACCTATGGCACAGCACATAAAAGTAAATATTAAAACAGTAAATACTATTCCCCAAAAAAACGAAAGACTGATAATTTTCATTATGTATTCCTCTATTCAATCTTTTACAATAAAATTCCATTCAAAGTCCTTTTTAAACTGTTCATCGTCATAATTAGATACTTAGAGTTCACTGCGGATTAGGTGGTTATGGCTGTGCTTCCTTTGACAGACAGTATGGGAGTGTTCAGTAATCCTCTTTTGCTTGCTTTATATTCTGCTTTGCTTTCTATATTTTCCTATGTCAAGGTACCGGTGACGATCCGGTTCTTTTCTTTTTCTATTTTTCTGTCTATGCCGGTGCCTTTGAGGCGGGTATTGGTTTTGACTTGGTGTCGTATTCTTCTTTCCCTATGTAGATGCCGCTTTGTTCAGCAATACCTTATATATTGAATTTCATTAATTAATAGAAAATCCAGGAGATTATATACCACAACACATCTCGGTAATACCCTATTACAAACAATTCAATAAACACATTTAATATTGATAAAAGAATGGTTTGTTTTTGCACCTGTGCAATTTCACTTTCGCTTTTCTTCGTAAATTCAGGCGTTAATATGTAAGCAAAATATCGAACTAGAATAAACGCGGCTATGCATACAAAAATAGAACCTATTAAACTAATCAATGAACTATGAGACATATCTATATTTAATAGTATTTCTAAGACATTAGTTTCAGTCAATACTACAAATAAAAAGCTAAACACAGTTAGCAATATTCCCATGAATATAAATATGACATACTTATAGAGAGACGGATGTCTCCTATCTTTATGTCGAATAAGATCCTCACCTATAGCACAGCACATAAAAGCAAATATTAAAACAGTAAATACTATTCCTCCAAAAAACGAAAGACCGGTAATCTTCATTATGCATTCCTCGATTCAATCCTTCACAATAAAATTCCGTTCAAAGTCCTTTTTAAACTGTTCATCATCATAATTAGATATTCAGAGTTCACTGCGGATTGGGCGGTTATGGCTGTGCTTCCTTTGACAGACAGTATGGAAATGTTCAGTAATCCTTTTTTGCTTGTTTTATATTCTACTTTGTTTTCTATATTTTCCCATGTCAAGGTTCCGGTAGTAAGTTTATAAATATTAACATTAATCCTAAAAGTAACCATGCTATTAACCGGACATCATCTTTAACATCATAACAATTTGCAACTTTTGCTCGGTTCCTTCTCAATTCATATAGCACCAAAAGAAACCATAGTCACCCTCCCCATATTACAGATGTCATTATCAAAAGTTTATTTGAATAATTAATGATCCCAATATCTATCAGTATCGCCGTCCTATTAATACATCTATACAAAATATAAAAGGAATTCGAATATACACTGGGATATTCTTTACAACCATCTTCATATCTTCTTTTTTAGATTTGTTAAATATAAATATCCATAAATTCCATATCATGAGAAAAAGCATGGCAAAATCAATCACTTGATTACTAAAGATATATTTCATTTCTTATCCCCTCCTTCATTCGCAAGGAAAGAATTATACTGATTCTTTATATTTCTCACTTCCCTCAAGCCTATTTTTCTATAACCACACGATCATAAAGATAGGCTCCCACAAGCATCCCACCTTCCAAGCCGGCAATAGAACTTTCCATCCCACATGACTAAACCGATTATAGTCCCGCTTGCTATTTTATGAACTTCCGGGTCTTTGATCTTTCCCTGTTCTTTTTAGGAAGGCGTTCACTCCTGCCATACTATTCGCTTTCTGAGGTAATATCTTCCAGCTTTTTATCAAGTATATCTAACCCTTTTATACTATCAATATATTCTTCCATAAACTTTTTATCAGAAACATAATACGATTCTCTTTTAATATAATTGATTTTTTTCTCATTCCCTTTTCTTTGTAGTTCTTTAAAAATATCTATATCTCTTTTGGGCAATCCTATAAAGTCATATCTAATTTCTATCCCCCATAGATAAGATTCATTTAGCTGTGATAAAGAACTTAACACATCACTTCTCAAATCATCCGGGATGTTTCTGTAATAAATTTCATTAACCACTTTAATCGTTTTCCCACAAAAAGGAATTAAGTTTACTTTTGTATATCCTCCTATACCATACAAAAATATATAGGGATATTCATACTTATAAGCAAAACAATCCGACTCTAAGGCTGTTTTTGTCCACAAATCAGTAAATATCCTATCGACCTTAAACCTATATCTAAATGCTGCATAATAGGTTGCATGTTCCATTTGAAATGTATTCATGTGTAAATACATAACGCATAATCCTATTAATAAACTAAACGCAACCCATATTTTAGTATTTCTCATATCAATCACCTATACCATCCTGTCCCCATTTGCGCCGTACAGGCTCCTGTCGCACGATCTCCTGTCAGGCCTCCCGCGACGGTTACTAAAGCAGTGCTGATGGCCTGTACGGTATCAGTAGTGAGTTTGTTCTTTCCTTTATCCACATAAACGATGTCAACAGTTCCCCCTACATTACATCAGATACTTTCTACAGTACACTATAATATTCATAAGAATAGAAATTTTTATAATAATTTCAAATAAAATTGACTGATTCCAGTAAAAAAAGACAACTCCCACAAGAAAAACAGATATGACAATAATCAAAAGCCCTATGTAATGTTTTATTTTATTGAAACGGGTGTGATTATTTTTTCTTTCGTAATATTCATCAGGATACCAAAATAACTTCATCAGTTTATGCGCAATCGGTTTCTGATCATTGCTTTCAATCTCTCGCCCTAAATGTCTTAAGGCTGTACGAAGTTGTAATGCTCCTATAAATATTATAAAAATACTCATCAGGAAAATCAGAACTAAAAGACCATAGTCTGAAAAATCTATGAATATAAATTCCCCCTCACAGATTTTCTCAGCACAATAAAGAATTGAAAGCATTCCTGTCAGAATAAAAGAACAAGTATTAACTATAGGCAAATTGTCTCGCTTATTATGACTAAACATAAATTATTTCCCTCCCTTTATGTTTGGGGATAAATTGTTACAGAATACCTAAGCGGATCTTGCCCATTACTTTTTTCGTAATTATGCAAATCCCGAGTACTAAAATATATTCCCAACCTATACTTCCCTTTTCGGAAATTAAATGATTCCCCTATCTTTCTATTGTTTGAATGATCAATATTATCTGCTTCTCCTGTAAATTCCCATCCGATTTTTTCCAAATTTTTTCTATAATATTCAAAAATATCAATTTTAGTTCCAAAAGATTGAATAATATATGTAAGAATATAATGTTTATTAGTCCTATAAATAAATTGTAGTAAATCCACTAATTTACTTTCTTCATTATAGACATTGACCCCCTCGACGCTTTCCCTTATCTCCATTTCAGGCTTTCTTGATTCTAAACGATCAACTAAAATACAAATAGACACTAACATAATAAATCCTATCAATGTCAATATCCCATTCTGTAATTTCATTTTCGAAATCATTTCTCTACCTCCTCATTATCTACTGAAGAGGTTGAATCTCCACTAAGCCCAAATTGCGGCAGTCCTTTGTTGAAGATTATCATTCTTCTTTACCTATAAACCCTTAAAAGTATTATAAATAACAGAGTATTATATCTATCACATACGCAAGAATTGGCCAACACCACCATAATATAATGAGCTCAGCTATCAATGTACAAAAA
>ENA-ORTQ01001108-ORTQ01001108.1-human-gut-metagenome-genome-assembly--contig:-NODE-1108-length-30208-cov-2.988227_pt1 | contig 30208 bp, 20 predicted proteins | sample MGYA00241912_ERZ509188 | MGnify/ENA primary metagenome ERZ509188 (study PRJEB26280, sample SAMEA2338849) | human gut metagenome | biome: human gut; feature: human-associated habitat; material: faeces...
GATAGCGGGTTCCGGTAATCAGGTTTTTGACATTAGCATTCTCCGCCGTGAGCTGGTAGCCGATCAGATGACAGCGGTTATAGAGATACTTTCCATCCACATTGTCATACTTCGCCGTATGCCAGCCCGTCGGCTTGACTTCCCCGATCGAGCCGCGCTTCTCCGTCGGCATCGTGTCCTGCGAAACCGAAGCATATGCCACGCCGCAGCGCCCCAGGCTGTCCAGATCACTGTAACTCTCAAATGATACATCCGTCAGGTCCGCATCGGTAAAATACGGCACATTTCCATTGACTGCCACATACGGCTGACCGGAATATGCCGGTACATCCGCCAGGTTAAATGACGTTCCCGAAGCAGAAGATACGCGGTTTCCACCATTTTCTGACGATGACACCGCCTGCGAATCTCCGTCCGCACTTTCCGCCTGATTTTCCTCCGCGCTGACACTTCCGTTTCCATTCAGACTTCCCTCTGGAATCTCCTGCGCGCACGCTGAAACAGACAGTATCGCCGCTGCAGCCAGCCCCAGAAGCCACATTTTCAATTTTCTCATATGAATTTCTGCCTTTCCGTTTAAGCCTATCCCTTTCAGAGCCATGTAGATTTGCGCGTTCTGGCGCCTGATTTTCAGGTGCAGAACCGGCTCTTTTTTATATTTGACTTGTTTTTTATGTTTTTCTTACTCTTTTATATTGTACTTACTTTTTATGCATATTTTTTACCTGCGCACATACCGCTCTTCTGTGATTTTCTCATGCGAGGAACCCGCATATTCCTGCGTTTCTGCCAGCTTCCAGCTGCCCAGATCCATCTTAAAATACATATCTGCCGGATAATCCCGGTTCCAATGACAAAGAATCACTTCTTCGATCCGGCTCTCATACGGAACAACATCCTTGTCCTCGACAAAACAGTACTCTCCCGGCCCCGCCTTTTCCAAAAACGCTTCATCTGCCTGAATCTGCCCGGATTGCCCCAGTTGCCCGGGTTGTTCCTGTTCTTTCGGCATATTTCCATTCACCTGTAAAAACTGTTTCTGGCTGTATGCATTCATCCACAGTTTTTTCCCACCTGTCAGTTCGATTCCGTGCATAACAATCTGTTCCGGAATCTTCCGGTCCATAATACGCACATGCGAAAGAACGGTTCCGTCGCCGACCTCAGAATTACCAAGAATATAACAATTCTCTAGATATGCTTCTTTTCCTATCTTCGCACGGCTTCCTACATAAGCATTATGCGCTGCAAATCCTTCTTTTTGCACTGCTGAATTCACCTGCATCTTCCAATCCAGGAACTCGTAATCCTGCACATCTTTTGTTACAAGACTTCTCAATTCCCTTGTTGTTCCGAAATGAATAAATTCCGCCGGTGACAGACACAACAGCTTCATTGAGAAATGATGGATCGCATTCCAAATCTGTGTCCTACATTCATGCAGTGCTTCATTGAGCTGTCCTTCTGCTGCCTCTTTATAGAAATCTTCTAATGTAGAATCATTTGCAAGCGGATATAAAAAATCCCCATAAAAGCTGATCCTTGCTTCTTCATTACAAAACTGCCGGAATTTCTTCTCGTCCACCTTGCCCTCTGTTGAAATCAGACGGAACAGTGCCTGCAACAATGCGCTGCCAAACAATACCGCACCAGTATCAAGGTCTACATTTCCTGCTTTATTAACAGCTCCCATCTCTCGCAAACGCTCTTCTGTCTGTTTATGAAGAAAACACTTTACATAATCATGTCCATCGTTCAGAAATACGCCATGATTCTTTCCTGTAGCTACCGGCTCTTTAATGGAAATTGCTGCTGCTCCGTCAAGCTGCGCATCGATCTGAAGCGGATTAAACAGGAGCAATACATCACCTGACAAAACAAGCATTCCCTCCTGGATCCTGGATGGAACTCCTGACATTCCTACAATAAACTCATCAAATAAAGTGGAACTTCTTCCATCCGGCAATTCTCTTGAAACCGGTGAGAAAAGCTTGCCGATCGCAGAATACTGCGGCACTCTCTTGCTGTCACCACCTGAATGAATCACAAGAATTCTACGATTCTTAAAAGGATTCTCTCTCTCAGGCTCCTGTTCTGCAATATAACGCATCACCTGAAAGGTAGCGCCTCCGGATCCCACACGTTTTCCCTCCGGATCTGGAAGAACCGCATACGTTGTCTCTTCCGGAAGAAGACCTTTTTCCAGACGGTTCTCGATCTGATTCCGATAAGCCGTTGCCTGTGCTTTATTTGATGCTGTCAATATAATATAATCCCATTTAATAAAGCTTTTTTTCTTTAAACTTCTTTCATAATCTTCCCAGGAATCTAGATAGGACTGACGTAGGAAGAGATTGTTCATCTTCTCGTATTTCATTTTCTTACTCCTTATCTAACCTTTTCTTTTTTCTTATCTTAGTTAAACATTCAAATAACATCCAATGCTAGGATAACACACATTTTATAAAATTGAAAGTAATTGCAACCCGAGTAGACGTTTTTCATATACAAAAAAGAGCTGTAAAAAACGAGATTATCCTCTATTTCTCACAACTCTTTTCAAAAATCAGTTTAACTCCAGCTCTTACTGCTGTGTAAAATCATTATTCGCTGTCGGCGCTACTGCGCTTTCCTGAGCACTGATCGACTGAACTGTCTCAGAAGGTGTATACGTTTCTGTCGGATACAAAAATGTATGCATCTGTGTACTCATGTCATTCAATGTAACCGGAACTTCATAGAACACACCATCAATCTTACCGGAATAGAATACCTTTGGAAATGCATCCATTGCTTCCACCTTGTATTCTGTGATTTTACTTAAAAGACGAAGTACTTCGCTCTCTAAATAGTTTGTATTAATTTTATCAAGCATGCTCTTGGCAATATCGATCTTTTTCGCTTTATCAAGCTCCTGTGCTTTTGAGAAAATCTTAAAGAGAACTGTTCTCTGTCTTTCACTTCTCTTATAATCTCCTCCTTCTGTATAACGGATACGGCTAAATGCAACCGCCTGTGTTCCGTCTAATGTATAAGTACCTGCTTCTGTAATGTGTGCAGAAGATGTTCCCCTGATTCCATTAAGCTCATCAATATAACCATTGATATACTTTGTTTCTTCTTCTGTAATATCCTGCTCGATTCCATCCATATCATCAACCAGTTCTGCTACATTCATGAAGTTAACTGTAATATATTTCTGAATATCCAGATCAAAGTTTGTATTTAATGTATCCATTGCAAGCTCCGGACCTCCGAAAGAGTGTGCATGAGTGATCTTATCCAGACCATGACCTTCAATCTGTACATAACAATCTCTATAGACAGAAGCAATATACACTTTTTTATTTGTATTATCTACATTTACCACCATCAGGGAGTCTGATCTTGTTCCCTTACCAAGATTATTTTCCCTGGAGTCAACTCCAAAAATAGCAAATGTCTCCTGATTCACTTCCGGCTCTTCTTCTACTTCTTCTGGCTTTTGCAGAGAAGTTGCTGCATTATCCAGATAAATCATGGTTTTATAATCCTATCTGCTTTGCTCATTCGCTCTGCTATATCATACATATTTGTAACGTCTCCAACCTGGAGCTTTTCTGTCAATCCATAAAAATTCAGGCATGTACCGCATGTGCGAATCTCTACGCCCTGTGCTTCTAGGCTTTTAAGATCTTCTAATGATTCTGAACCCTCACACGTTAAAAATGCACCGCCATTATAAAAAAGTATCTGATCCGGCAGCTTATCCTGCTGTGTCAGCGCATAAATAAAGCCCTTTAATAATGTTGCGCCCAACTGCTCATTTGGACCTCCCATAGTTTTAGAAGAAATAACAACAAGACTAGTCTTCTTTGCCGGTGCACATGGAATACATTCTTCTATATTCTTTGCAGTTTCACTATCAGGTTTTTGTGTTGTTTGTTCATCTGTCTCTCCAACTGTCAGCGTTACACGATATTCCTGATCTTTTACCTTTTTAGATGCACAGCCATATCCTTTTTGCTGCGCCATTTTCGTTAAATTCTGTACAGCAATTTCATTATCGACTAATACCTCTACCACACCTGCTCCATTTAATTCTTTGATTGCTTCTTTTGCCTTCACTAATGGAATTGGACAGATATCGCCAATTGCATTTACTTCTTTTTTCATAATGTTTTTCTCCTGTTTTTCACTATTTTTTCTTATGATTAATTACAAAAATTTCTGATTTTTTTTGCTCTGTCACTTCTCCTACGATGGCAGCTGGAAGACCTGCTCTTTGCAACTTTTCACACAATTCTTCTGCCTGTGCTTTTGGTACAGCAAACAATAATCCGCCCGAAGTCTGTGGATCATACAGCACTTCTTCCATGCCAAATGATACATCCTCAAACTGCACATATCCTTCAAGATGGTTTCTATTTTTTTGACCTGCTGCAGTCAATAAAAATTCTTCAGCACATTCCATTGCACCATCAAATACTGGAACCTGATCGGCATAGATTACACTCGAAAGCCTTCCGTCCATCATCTCATGAAGATGACCTAAAAATCCAAAGCCTGTCACATCTGTACAGGCATGTATGCAAAAATTTCTTCCAATCTCAGATGCTGTGCGGTTAAGTGTTGTCATGGAAGCAATCACCTGCTCCATGGCTCCCTCAGGTGCTTGTTTTACCCGGTTTGCTGCACATATAATTCCTACACCCAGCCTTTTTGTTAAGATCAGTTTGTCTCCAGATTTTGCACCATTATTTTTCCAGATTTTTTCCGGATCAACTACGCCTGTAACTGACAATCCATATTTGACGTCACTGTCAGCAATTGAATGGCCGCCGGCTAGACTTCCGCCTGCCTCCTGCACCTTCTCTGCACCGCCCTGAAGAATCTTTCCAAGTATATTTAAATCCATTGATTCAGGAAAGCAGACAATATTAAGTGCAGTTTTTACATCACCGCCCATCGCATATATATCACTTAAGGCATTTGTTGCTGCTATTTGTCCAAACAGATAAGGATCTTCCACCATAGGCGGAAAAAAATCTAGTGTCTGCACAAATGCCTGATGGTCATTAAGCTTATAAACTGCCGCGTCATCACTGCTGTCATAGCCTACAAGCAGATTTTCATCTTTTTGTCCTTTTGGAAGGCGCTCCAAAATATGCTCCAGCACACCAGCTCCAAGCTTTGCCGTACAGCCGCCGCTTTTGCAAAATATAATTTCTTTTTCACTCATATTGGCACACTTTCTTTATTTTCTGGCACATTCAAATGCTGTTCCTAAAAGGATATCAAGTCCATGAGACAGTGAATCCAATATATAAGTAAGACTCTCCTCAACTGCCTTTGGGCTTCCCGGCAGATTCACAATAAGCGTCTGCTTACGAATAACACTAGCTCCACGGCTTAGCATGGCGCGCGGTGTGATAGTTAAGCTATAGGCGCGTATTGCCTCTGCAATTCCCGGTGCATTGCGATCAGCCACAGCAAGCGTTGCCTCTGGTGTCACATCTCTTTTAGAAAAACCAGTGCCGCCTGTCGTAAGTATAAGGGCACATTGTTCTTCATCTGCTAATCGACAAAGCTCTTTTTCTATTGTTTTTTGATCATCCGGTAAAATGCAATATGATACCACTTCATACTTTTCTGTAGGAAGAAGTGACTTGATCTTTGGACCGCTTAAATCCTCTCGCTCGCCTTTAAAACCTTTATCACTAAGAGTTACAATTCCTACTCTATATTTTTGATTATGTTTTTTTTGTTCCATTGCAGTACCTTTCTAATTTGCTTTTTTATCGCTGCTTATTTTTCAGCTTTATAATGACCGCTTTTGCCGCCAGATTTTTCCACTAGATGAATCCCTGATATTTCCATACCGCGATCCATAGCTTTGCACATATCATAAATTGTCAGCAGCGCAACACTAACGCCCGTCATAGCTTCCATCTCCACTCCTGTTTTTCCGATACAGGAGGTTTTGCATGTTGCCTTAATTTGACGATGCTTTTCATCTAACTCAAAAGAAATCTCACAGTCTGTCAATGCAATAATGTGGCACAACGGAATCAGCTCTGAATTTTTTTTCGCACCCATAATGCCTGCAATTCTGGCTATTCCAAGCACATCACCTTTTTTTGCCGTATGATTAGTAATAGCCTGAAAAACTTCCTCATTCACAGTGATTGTTCCCGCAGCAACAGCTACCCGATATGTATCTGCCTTTTCATGCACATCCACCATCACGGCATTTCCTTTTTGATCAAAATGTGTAAATCCACTCATCGTTTATGTCCCCCAAAAATGGTTTATAGTCTATTGAATAGTTTGCCATATTCACTGCAGTTTTGCAAATACTATTTTTTCTATAGTTTCACTATTCTGTCCAGTTGAATTGATTAACATTTCCCCAACCTGTTCTGCACTTTTTCGCACGGTGCTGTCATCACACTGATTTAAAACGGCAATGTATCTTCTGTCTCCTACATCTTTTCGCAGTCCCTGATCAGATAACAAAATCGCTGCCATATCTTTTTCTGTCAATAAATGATTTTCATCCGCTGACAATAGCTTTTTTGCTTTTTCCAGTCGAAAACAACACTCTTTAAGTGAACGCCCTAAGGCTGAAAGCCCCAAAACAGCCACCACTATATCCGACTCTGGCAAAAGTACAGGCTCATGATCAGCTGGCACTTTACATGGCAAACGCTTTGAGCCATCAGCCTCAATGAGTACAAGGTCAGAAAGCTCCATTGCCTGTCTCATCCAGTCAATCTCTGGCATCTTTAACTTTTGCTGATCTTTTTCCTCAATTGCTCCAATCACCGCCCAATGTCCTGCTGCCCAGATTTCCTGTAACTGTTTTTCGTTCATTGCTAAAAATTCATCCTGCGGTCTGAAAATATGAGTTGTAGTCGTCACAAGCACTTTTTTTCCCTGACTGCTGCTCCACTTTGCAATTGCGTCAATAAGAGAACTTTTTCCTCCTGCTCCAACAAACGAAACAATATGTTTTCCTTCGGCCAGAAAAGAAAAAGCAGTCTTTATTGATACTTCTTGGATTTTTTTTTGCTTTATATTCGATTTACAATATTGATAAAATCCACTCTTGCTCCTTGCAATCGCCGCAAAACTTTCTGCTGATGGATTAACATAATATCCCATTATGCTGACACTCCTTCCCTCTCAATATCATGTGTTATTCCTTAAAATACTCATTTTTACTCAATAAAATCATTATACCATGCATTCTGCCACTTGTCATTGAATTCATAGTCCAATGTGACCGAATGAGCAATAGCAATGTTACAGTTCACGCGTCATGTTACGAAAGCCCTTCGGTGCAATGGTTTCGTCGTCGGACCAAATTCCGCAGGTTCCTGTTATGTCCCTTCTTATTATACATTACTTTGAAAGACCTGCTCCAAGTGTCCGCCTCGTGAAAGCCATTCACCTTCGGGCTTTACTGTAAATATTAGCTTATCCATGAACTGTAACATAACAAGTGGCAATATAGCTGACGAAATTTTAATTATCTTTTAGTTTCATGATACTCCGATTTTTCCACATCCTCTGGCACAAAGGAAATCAAAATATTTCTTCGATGGACAAGCGTTCCGCACATACCCGGTTCAAATTTTCCTGCCTGCTTAGCCGATACACTCAGTTCAATATGTGTATCATCCTGCAAGCGAAACTCTACATGGTAGCGCCCAGATGAGCCTGGACTAACAACTCCGTTTTTCGTTATATATTGAGATGGGTTAAAAAGATCAATATTCTCTATCTTTTCTACGACTGCTCCATATTCTATTTCTTTACCAAACAGGAAACGACCTGCTTTTGTGCCTTCTTTTAATTTTACTGAGCGATTTAAGAACCACAATGCTGCAGCAATCACTATAGCTGCGGCCAATGTCCACGCTACCAGCACCCACCAAAATGTACTTTTCAGGTGGAATAGAACCCGATACCCCTCTAAATTTAGGCTGCGCCTTGTCCTGTCAACCGTAAAGCTGACTACCATTCGAGACGTGCTTTTAGTATTCCCCTTCGCACTACTTATACCTGAAATTGCAAGCTGGTACTCATTCGTCGTATCACATCTGAGTGACTGAAACTCCTGCGTCTCCTCTGAATAAAGTACTGCATTCGCCTGTGAGACCTCATATTGCTTCCAGTTATCCACAATCTCGATTTCACTGCATCCATATTGAACCGCCTTATCGGGCAGATCAAATGCAAGCACTGCTAATACCTTATCTTGATTTGTGGTATACACAAAATATACCGCTGTTTCAATAGATACTGACTGCTGCTCACTGTCCCCTTTTGTAAGAAGAATCGTTTCTGGCTGCTGATCTATCTTTTGGATTTCCTGAATGTCCTGCTCCTCCACTCCAATATAAGAAAGGTATGCCTGTAACAAAAGCTCTTTTTCCTCATCTCCATTATTCTCATTATTTTGAGAATCGTTGCCATCACCAAGAGATACTGGAGTTTTTTGGCTTTGTCTGTCCATTCTTACAACGCCAAAGGAAGCGCACAGCATTGCAACACCAATCACGCCAAGAATTATCGCTGCAACTGCACACCCTGTTACTTGGTTGAGCCATCGCTGTCGTCTCTGTCTCCTAATTCGTTTTTGTCTTGCCTCTGCCTCGTCTGAAATTGCATATTTTTCGACTAAGCGATCATCGATGCCATCCATAAGTTTTAAAAAATCTTCTTTCTTCATAAGTGGTACCCCCTTTCTGAGAGATACTGCTTTAACTGTTTGCGCACACGGTTTAAATTTACCGAAGCTGCATTTTCGGTAATGCCATGATATCGCGCAATGCTTTTAATTGACTCCAGATAAAAATATCGTTGAACAAACATGCCTTGTTCACGAGCGGAAAGTCCATGCAAAAATCGGTTAATTTCTTTTTTGAGTTCCTCCGCGAGTACCACGTCCTCTGGCTGTTCACGCCCCGACACGCATTCGCCTAATTCATCTAGCACAAGCATTGCTTCTGGTCGAATCCGTTTTCCTGCCCGATCCCACTTCCAACGGTTGAGAGAAAGATTGCGAATAATTTTCCCGAAAAATGCTTTTAAACACAATGGGCGCTGCGGAGGAATTGCGTTCCACGCCTGATACCAGGTATCATTCATACACTCTTCAACATCTTCCTTGTTTGCCAGTATATTGTAGGAAATTCGCCGGCAATACGCGCCGTATCGAATGTTGGACTCTGTTACTGCTTGCTCTTTTCGCTCCCAGAATAGCTCTGTGATTTCCTGATCACGCATAAAAATCCCTCCTCTCGCTATGTTTTCCTTTATCGTTCCACCATCACCAGACTCTAGAATGCTAACATGCATCTCTGCTTATTTTCTTTCCTTTAAAGACGTCTTCACTTATATAGACAAGAATTTTTTTATTATCTTACAAAAAATCCGAAAGAAAATCAATAATAAACCAAAGGAAAAACGTATCCCACCTGCACCTTAACGAAAAATCTCCCTCGCAATTCATACGAACTACGCGGGAGATTTTATTTAATCCTATCGAATTCTTTTGTTTTTATATATTTGCAATTTCAATATAAATTTTATACATGAATGCGATTCACCGAAATACAGCGAACACCTTACGCTCTCAGCTCTACGCCATACTCCTCATTTAACTTTGCACAGATCTTGTCAACAAACTTCTGAACGCGTGCATCGTCAAATGCCTCATCCTTTGGAACGAATGTGATGGAGAATGCCATACTCTTCTTTCCTTCCGGAATCTGGCCGCCCTCGTAGATATCGAACAGCTTGATTTCCTTTACATACTTATTTTCCTTGCGGATGCAGTCTTCGATCTCTCCACATGTGATTGCCTTATCCATTACGAATGCAAGGTCACGCTTCTCTTCTGCAAACTTTGGCAGCGGAATGAAGGTTCTCTTCTTATCATACCACTTAGACAGAATCTCCAGATCAAGCTCCATAACATATGCGCTTGCACGCATGCTTAACTTATCCTGAATGTCGTATGCAACCTTACCGAAGTAACCGATTTCTTCACCCTCACATAATACCTTTACTGCCTGATACGGATGCAGGAAGGATTTCTGAATTGGCTCATAAGTAAATGCAACATCTAAGCTGTCTGCGATTCCGTTTGCAATGCCCTTCATTGTGTAGAAGGATTCCTTTGCACCGAAGGTACCAACACAAAGTGTTTTTCTCTCATCCGGATACTCGGTAAGCGGCAGATTTTTCGGAATAAAGATATTTGCAACCTCAAAAAGTCTTCCGTCGAGAATACCCTGCTTTTCATTTCTTGAAATAGCATTGAGCATTGATGCAGCAAGTGTAGTACGCATTAATGACAGATCGATATTGATTGGATTCATGATCTGAATTGCGAAACGCTCCTTCGCATCAGCCGGGAACTTCAAAAGATCCAAATCAGACGGTGAGAAGAATGAGTAATGCATACACTCATATGCACCCATAGTACAAAGAGTACGCTTTAATGCAAGCTCGCCCTTCTGCTCTTTGTTATATCCGCCTGCTGTTACCTGTGCAGATGGCATAAATGTTGAATTAATATGGTCATAACCATACATACGGATTACTTCCTCTGCCACATCTGGATAACGCTCTACATCATTCTCACCCTCTGGCAGCATATCCTCACGGTAAGCTGGTACCTGAAGAGTCAGTACATCACCGTCAACTGTCGGATTGAAGTTTAAATTCTTCATCAGACGTACAATCTCCTCTGCCGGAACCTCAATTCCAAGAACGCTGTTTACCTTATGGATGCTTACCTGCATCGGCTGAGGTTCAATGCTGTTTCCAACATTAACATCTACATGAGTAGAAGAAACCTTTCCGCAGCCAAGCTCCTCGATTAAATGAAGTGCACGCTTCATACCAAGAACAGTTGAGTATTCATCCACGCCCTTCTCAAATCTTGAACTTGAATCAGAGGACTTTCCAAGTGCTCTTGCAGTCTTTCTGACATTATCTCTTGCAAACTTAGCAGCCTCAAACATAACACTTTCTGTTGTGTCACGAATCTCGGAATTTAAACCGCCCATAACACCTGCTAAAGCAACTGGCTTTACGCCGTCACAGATAACAAGATTAGCTGGTGACATTGTGTACTCCTGCTCATCAAGTGTAACAATCTTCTCACCCTCATGTGCTCTTCTTACGCAAATCTCGTTGCCCTCAATGTAAGAGCAGTCAAATGCATGCATTGGCTGTCCGATCTCTTTTAATACATAGTTTGTGATATCTACGATGTTGCTGATTGATCCAATACCAACAAGTGCAAGACGGCGCTTCATCCATGATGGAGACTCACCCATCTTTACATCATATACATAGTGTGCACTGTAGCGTGGGCAAAGATCTGGTGCCTCAACACTTACCTTAAAGCCATCCTTCTTTACATCAGTCTCTGTATAATCGGTTGACGGCATCTTTAATGGCTTCTCAAGCATTGCAGAAACCTCTCTTGCAATTCCTAAGATGCTCTGGCAGTCCGGTCTGTTTGCAGTTAAGGAGATGTCAAACATCCAGTCATCAAGACCTGTGATAGCCTTTACATCTGCACCAGGCTGTGCATCAGCCGGCATCTCTAACAAACCATTGTAGCCTGCACCCGGATACAGATCCTCTGTTAAGCCAAGCTCTGTTCCAGAGCAAAGCATACCATATGACTCAAAACCGCGAAGCTTACCCTTTTTTATTGTCATCACGCCTTCGATTGTCTTATGATCCTTTGCTGTTGCATAAACAGTTGCACCAACAAGTGCTACCGGATACTTGCCGCCTGCCTGTACATTGTCAGCGCCGCAGCAAATCTGCATAGTGCCATACTCACCTGCATTAACCTGACACACATGAAGATGTGTCTCCGGAATCGGCTCACAAGTCTCAACAAGACCAACTACAATCTTATCGATGTCATGACCGACCTGATACAGCTCCTCTACCTCAAATCCGCCGTCAAACAGCTTTTTTTCAAGCTCCTGCGGTGTTACATCAATATCTACATATTCTTTAAGCCAACTTAATGGTACTAACATATTCGTTTCCGTCCTTTCTTATTTCTCGTTAATCTGTTTCAGGACACGCAGATCCGATCCAAACAGCATCTTGATGTTGTTGATACCGTACTTAAGCATTGCAGTACGCTCAAGACCGATACCAAATGCAAAACCGCTGTATTCTTCGGAATCGATGCCACAGTTTTCAAGGACTTTCTTATTTACTACGCCAGCACCAAGAATTTCGATCCAGCCAGTTCCCTTACACAAATTACAGCCCTTGCCGCCGCACTCAAAGCAGCTGCAGTCAACCTCTACAGACGGCTCTGTAAATGGGAAGTAGGACGGACGAAGACGGGTTACAGTTCCCTCTCCGTAAATTTTCTTTACAAACAGATCAAGCATACCCTTTAAATCAGACAGAGTAATTCCCTTGTCAACAACAAGACCTTCCATCTGATGGAACATTGGAGAATGAGTCGCATCATCATCAGAACGGAATACTCTTCCTGGTGATAAAATCTTGATCGGCGGCTTCTTGTTCTCCATAACATGAATCTGACCTGCGGAGGTCTGTGTACGAAGCAAGAACTCTGGTGACAGATAGAAAGTATCCTGCATATCTCTTGCCGGATGATCCTTCGGAGTGTTCAGTGCCGTAAAGTTATAGTAATCATTTTCGATCTCTGCTCCCTCATAGACCTCAAAGCCCATACCTGCAAAGATATCGATTAACTGGTTGCGAACAAGTGTAATCGGATGAAGATTTCCAACGCCAGTCTCATCTGCCGGAAGTGTCAGGTCGATTTTTTCAGACTCATAACGGCGCTGCAGCTCTAACTGCTTCATCTTTTCTTCCATCTTGGAGAAACGATCAATCGCCCACTCCTTTAACTCGTTTACTGACTTTCCGTATCCTGCACGCTCTTCTGGTGCAAGATTTCTCATTTCCTTCATCAGCTCGCTGATCTTACTCTTTTTTCCTTCCAGATAAGAGCTTCTGAACTCATACAGTTCCTTAGAATTGGACAATCCTTCCAGTCCGGTCTCAATCTTCTCCTTCAGAGCAGCAAGATTGTCGGACAGCTTGTGTGTTTCCTGCATATAACCTTTCCTCTGCTTTCTTAAATGTTGCTTTTTCTATGGGACGAGCAATAAAAAAGTCCCATAGAGGCTTTTTTCAAAACCTTTATGGGACGAATAAATCCGCGGTACCACCCATGTTCGGATTATAAAAAATTATTACAATCCGCACTTGATCTGCCATAATGCAGCAGCTGCATCCACTTAGCTTTTGTCATAAACAAAATTTTCGTGGAAGACTCCAATGCTGAAATTCATCTGTAGGCGGATGGCAGCACTCTCAGCAGGTTATGCGGCCTCTCTGGAAAACCGAATGGTACAGACTACTTACACATTTTCTCAGTCATCGTTTATTATAGCAGTTTTCAAAGAGAAGTCAACCCCCCCGACCTGCCTTGATGTTTTTCACCTCTGTGCATGGTTAATTTTCTTATCTTCATACATGCGTTTATCTGCAAGCTTTTGAATATCTGCTGCACAGTTAGCATCATCTGGATAGACAGCACTTCCGCAGCTAATTCCTATCTTGATCGTATAACCATCAAATTCATATGGTTCTCCAATCAGTTTTTTTATGCGCTCAATTCTCTTTTTACAAATCTGTGCATCCAGATTTCCATTTAAGATAAGCATAAATTCGTCACCGCCAATGCGAAAGGCATAATCATTGCTTCTGATACATTTAAGCAGTCTTTTTGCCACTTCTTTTAAAACCTTATCGCCCATCTCATGGCCATATGTATCATTCACAGGCTTAAAAAAATCAAGATCCATATAAAACAGAGCATACGGTTTTTTCTTTTCATCTCTTATTTCCATCATTTTTTCAAAATAACGTTTATTAAAAAGTCCCGTCAGTGCATCTGTATTAGCAAGGTTTTCAAGCTCATGCTGCTGTCCCATATCCTGTGAAACAATCATGATTTTTGTAAGCGTATCCCCTTCCCACTCAACCGGAATCACACTCATAATAAAGAATCTGCTTTTATCTCTGGCGCAATACTCCAAACAATAAGAATCCTTCTGTTCCTTTATCAGCTGCCGCACATGCTCGGCAGAAAGCATATTCGTAAACTTTGCATTTTCTCCATCTGTCAATATCGTATATTGATCAGAAATCCCCTTAATAAATTGGTCATAGAATCCTTTTTTCGGATAAAGATATTCACCCCGCTTGTCTTCATATTCATATCTGTTATTTTTCAAGTCGCAAATTGCAAAACAGTCAACAATCTGCGAAATTCCCCAAAACAGCTGATCGGAAAATTCCTTTTTCTTTTCCGCTTTGATGCGCTCGTCTGCTTCTTTTTGGAGCTGAGCCTTTGCACGTTGCTTCATTAAAATGACAACTCCAATCATTATACATGTTGCCATCATACACAACAAAACGATAGTCGTTCCCTGAACCATTCTCATACCAGAGTCAACAACACTCTTTTCCACAATACCTACAATTGACCAGTCGTCAACTCCTACTGGCTGATAGACAAGATAATACTCTGATTTTTGATATTTAAATGAAACACTTCCTTTGCCCTTTGTTGGCACAGTTTTCTTCATGCGCTCCAGATAATCTTCATTATAAGACTGTGTTTTATCCTGAATAAAATCAAAAATATTGTCAAAGTCATCTGTGATCTGCGTCTCTGGTTCAAGTGACATAAGCACTGTTCCATCAGAATCAACTATGTAACAATCACTTTTATTATTGTATACACCACCTCCAATCAGCTTTTCTACAACACTGTTATCATATGAAACTGCAAACGCCGTATATGTCACGTTATTTAACTCAATGGGATCTGAAGGAACTGCAAACACGATTTTAGTTTCTCCATCGCTTGCAACATAGCTTGACACAATAGGACCCTTTTTTTCATAAAGCGCTTTAAAAGCATCCTTCACGTGCTCTGCCGTTCCTCTTCGTCCATCAATAGTCCAGAACTCACAATCTTCATTAAAAACATAAAAATCGCTGTACTGCCAATTTTTACGTTCATTTACAAAATTACCCCATCCATCTTCTGCATTTTGTTCTTTTTTATCCTGTTCTTCTGCACGATAATTCAAATAATTGCACCAGTCCTCAAGTGCATTCCAATTGCGCTGCGCAAACATCATAAAGGTCTTATCAAGCTGTTCATATGTAGCAAGCAGTCCCTGTGTACTTTCCTGATAAAACTTTTGACCAATATAATTATTATAACATCCAATACTAACAGATATAATTGTAAGCAATGCAGCTGATATCAAAAAATACTTCCACTTCTTTCTCATCATCTTCTTGCCTCCTCTCATGTATCCTTACTTCTAAGAGCACTTGCACAAGTAATTTCACCCTTCTACAAGTTTCCTTTTTTTTCATTATACTATGTTTTTTTTGATTGAAAATAACATTTTTTGCTGAAAGTGATTTTTCTCATGTTCCCTTTTTTTTAACTGCGTGCTATACTAGTGGAAATCTAAATTTCGATTGATGGGGGATTTCATCCAATGCATAATACTACAAAAAGAGGTCAGCTAAAAAAGCTGGTACTTGCTCTTGGACTGTCTGGCACGTTCTTTTTAAACGCATGTACTTCAAATGCACCTTCTAATCAAACTATCGTCACATCTACAGATGACTATGAAGCGAACTTGGCTGCCAATGAATCTGAGAGCTTTTATGAAACAGAATCTGAGACTTTTGACAGAGAAGCACTTTACCGAACTGATGATGACAACAAGCCTGCTGAGGGCTGGATTACAAATGCTGACGGCACTATGGGCTACTGCCAGAATGGCTATCTTTTGACTGGATATCAAATGATTGATGATTCACGCTATCTTTTTTCTGATGACGGCATAATGCAAACAGGCCGCTACACAGATGAAAATGGTGATACATATTGTTTTACTGATGATGGCCGCCAATATTTTTGCTCTACTGTAAAATGCGATGATGGCTATTATTACTATTTCGGTGAAGATGGAAAAGCTGTGACAGGGAATTTTACTTTTCCTGACGGCGCTACTGGTATGACAGATGAAAATGGACATGTATATGTAGGCTGCCACCGTATCGGTGATCTCGTCTACGATTTTACCTCACAGGGAAAGCTTAGGCACACTGTTGACGCCACAAAGCCAATGGTTGCGCTGACGTATGATGATGGTCCTTCCACGCAAAATACACAGATCATTCTTGATACACTTACAGCAAATGGTGCCTATGCTACATTCTTTGTCCTTGGCAGGAATGTAGAACGCTGCGCGGATATTATCCAAAATATTGAAAATTCAGGTTCTGAAATTGGAAATCATACCTACAATCATTATAAAATTACAAATATGGATGCACAGGTAACAGATCAGGAAATCAGCAGTACAAGCTCCTATGTGCAGATGATTACAGGAAACCGCCCATGCATAATGAGACCGCCGACAGGCGCAACTGATGATGTTTCATGTGCCAATGTAGCAGCTGTTGATGACGGTTATCCGCTTATCATGTGGTGCGTGGACACAATTGACTGGCAGCATCATGATGTGGCAACCACATGCGATACGATAAGAAGCAAGGTAAAAGACGGCGCCATTGTGCTTATGCACGATATGGAAGCATCCTCTGCGCAGGCATCCCAAATTATCATCCCAGAACTGATTGCTGCCGGCTATGAGCTCGTTACAGTCAGTGAAATGGCGGCTGCAAGAGGCGGCATGGTACCAGGTCAGGTTTACAACTATTTTGATCCAGCGCTTGGGCAGACACAAGAGGCTGCTGAGATTCAGCCAGAGACAAATACGTCAGCTGAAACACAAGTGCAGCAGGATGAGACTGAAACTTTGGCTCAGACACAGCCACAGGACTCTCAAAGCACTCAGTCTTCTGAATCCATACCAGATATTACATCAGAATCTGCTGCTTTGGAAAACTCAGACACTACTCCCCCTGCAAGCAGTTCCTCTGATGACAGCCTCTCGATTATTTTTCCGTGGGCGAAGTAAAATAGGCGGCCAATGGCCGCCTTATTTTTATCAATTTAGTGGTGTATTAAGGCGAAACTCCCTGCTTTGTTTGCAGTGAATATCATCAATCTCACAATACACAATTGCTGCCTTGTCAGTCGGACCTTCTACCAAAATCTTTCCATCCGGGGAAATCACCATACTTGGGCGTCTGAGATCTTCAATTGGCATCCAATACGGAACTGCCATTGCTGCCGCTACAAAAATACCATTTTCATAGGCTCTTGCCGGACCATAAATCCACTCCCATCCCCATGTCGGACACACAATTAGATCAGTGCCCATCTTTGCAAGATTTCTTGCCGTCTCAGGAAACTGCATATCCCAGCAGACAGCATTTCCAACATGACCAAATTCTGTATCAATGGTGTGAAGCGTCTGCCCCGGTGTAAAAATTTCAGATTCATCTCCTGCCAGATGAATCTTATGATACACGTCTTTTATGCGTCCATCTCTGCCCCAGAAAACAGTACTATTATAGAGTTTTCCGTTTTCCTTTCGCGCCAGTCCGGCAAGAATCATTACACCATACCGGGATGCAATTGCTGCAAATCGAGTCTCCTCATTTGTTGTCACGTCATAATCGAATTTATTATTTTTCTCAGTTGATGTCTCTTCCTGCGCCTGACCCATCTCCTGATACAAATCAGCATATGGCACTTTTATTTTTGAGAAATGACCGCTGTAATTTACTACTTCTGTTGTCACAATCAGATCAGCACCCTCTTTTGCTGCTTCTTCTGTCATGCGAAATACTTCTTCCATGTATTCATGTCGCAGCCGCAATACCTCTTCTGTATCAAAAGTCCGTGTTCTTGGAAAATTGTAAAGTTCATTTTGCTTTGTTTGAATCAATGCGAGTTTCATAGTCTGCCGCCTTTCTGTTTCTATAGTTTTTATTTGTTTTATCACAGATATTGAAAGTTTTACAGTTTGTTTTTTACAGATTCATACTTTCATCAACTTTTTGTCTTGTTTTTCTCTCTACTTTCTTTATACTAGAAAACAAAGTAAGTGAACTATAAATGGGAATGCGAACCAAAAACAAGAAACGAAGGCAATCCCAAACAAAACTAGAAATAAAGCAAAGTCCAAATACCAAATAGAAAGGAATTATTTACTATGAAAAACCTGTTTAACATTTTTAATCCAGATAATAAGATTGCAAATTTTCTGACGAAAATCATGTATCTGGCATGGCTCAATTTCTTATGGCTTCTCTGCAGCTTACCAATCGTAACAATAGGAGCTTCCACAACTGCAGTCTACTACACTGCTATGCGCATGGCTCGAGATGATGAAGGTTATATTGCAAGAGATTTCTTTCACTCATTTAAAGAAAACTTCTTACAGGCGACTGGTGTATGGCTGATCGTGCTTGTCTTCTTTGGCATGATCTGTTTTAACTGGTGGAACCTTTCTGGCAGTCCAAATGATCTGCTTCGCATTGCTTCACACCTGTTTTTAAGCCTGTTTGTGATCTTTGCGCTGATCTCTATTTATTTCTTTCCGCTATTGTCACAGTTCGATATGCGAATCATGGAACTGCTTCGCTGCAGCCTTTTTATATCACTCAAAAATATTCACTGGAGCATCTGCCTTGTTATTCTTTTATTTGGCGGCAGCGCTTTGATGGTATTAAAGTTTTATCCACTTGTTATATTCGGATTTCCGTTAATTGCATTTTTACAGTCTTATATTTTTAACAGAATTTTCCGCCAATATCTTCCTGACCATGAGTTTACGCCGGGCAGCGTAGCTGTAATGAATGATACAAAATGAGAAATGACAATTAACTTAAAACACCACTAGAAAAAATGTCATCAAACAAAAAAAGATCTCTGGATTCCTATCTCAATCTTGATTTTGGGGAACTCAGAGATCTTTTGTAATATATTACATATCTATTTTATTACCACATGAAGTAATCATTTCCTCTAAGCTTTAATACAGCCTCGATGAAATAAAAATCTGCATACACCATCGTGAAATGATGATCTGGACTATGGTACGCACCCGTACAATTTAATACGATGGAATCACAATCTGTTCCCCAGTTTGCTCTTGTCTTATCAATCGCTTTTAAGATTTTAACAGCAGCTCTTATATACATATCTTTTTCTAATTCTGGCACATGCTTTGCAATCTCAATTAATCCATTTGCAATAACGCATGCTGCGCAGGAATCCTCCCATGCCGGCTCCTTCGGCTGTCTGAAATCAACTGGAATAATGCCACTGTCCGGAATATTTGCCATGATATAATGCGCAATGCGTTTTGCTGTGTCAAAATATTCCTGTTTTCCAGTATGAATGTAGCTGATCATAAAGCCGTATACACCCCATCCCTGACCGCGTGTCCATGAGGAGCCCTCTGTGTAGCCCTGACCGCCGTAAGCACGAACAAATTCACCAGTCTCTGGATTAAACTCTATGATGTGATTTACAGATCCATCCGGACGTACAAAATATTTCTGTGCAGTATCGGCATGAAGCATTGCAATATGACGAAAACGAGGATCTCCAGTCTCCTCGGATGCCCAATAAAGAAGAGACAGATTCAGCATACAGTCAATAATTGCCCAGCCTCTTGTATCGTCATTGGATCCTGAAATGTCATTCCAAGCGCGAATATACTGTCCAACTGGATTAAAACGTCCCGCTAAAAGATTGGCTGCATGAAGTGCACGCTTTCTGGACTCTTTGTTGTGTGTCAGATCATAATCTGCTGCCGCAGTCGGTCTCCACATAAAACCAACATCATGATGTAAGCCGTAATAACCATCAAAGCAGGCATCCATCTTTTCCTCAGAGATTCGTGCAATTTCAGCGTAACGCTCCTTGCCTGATGCCTGATACAGCATCCACAAAATGCCGCCCCAGAAACCATTGGTCCACCAGTTTAGACCATCATCAATTCGCCATTCCTTTGACAAATCACCACGATCATCGTGTGTTCCATTTATGGTCAAATATGGAATCTTATCCTTTGACTTTTCGCTGACCCACTGCATTTTTGTTTCGATCTTTTCATAAACCTGATCCAGCCATTCCTTTTCTGGTGATTCTAGCTGTACGGCATCAGCCTCAGCAAATTTTGTAAATGTGTCAAATTTCTTTGTGTGTTCCACTTTTCAAATTTCCTCGCTTTCTGATTTTATCTATCTTGTTTTTTCTTTTATCGCTCCTTGTATGGCGCAATCGTGATGGCAACTCCATCCTCTGCCTTTGCCTTTATGCGAAGATACAAAAGATCGGTGTGATCATTCGCTCCCGGTGCCATCGGTGTTGCGCGTCCCGACTCGATCACAGCAGACTCTGCATTTGAGTGAATTGTAATCTTAATTTTCACACCATAATATCCGTCTGCCAAAATTTCATTTTCATTTTGTACTGCTGATTTTGCCAGAATCGGAAGATTAAACAAAACATTGCCTGAAAAATCAGTAACAACATCTTGTACTGTAACCGTCTCAGCACGATGGTCAATCGTGATCGTGCGATGCTGCAAACCGCATCCCTTTGGATTTTTAATTTCCACAGAGATGCTTTCGCTGTTGTCATTCTTATCATTAAGGCAAAGCTGTGTAACTTTGCTGCAATCCGGGCCGTCATTCCAACCACGCTCAAGGCTGTATGTACCTGCGCTCAGATTTATAAAGCCTGCTGTCTTTTGTATCGGTCCGTGCGGTGGTGCCTCAAACTGCATGACAGCATGTGAGTACGAGCAGATATGCCATGGCGTGCTTGCCTCAAAATAGCCTTCAATTCCAGAGTCCATTATAACAGGAATACAATGATAATAATAAATGAAAGCACCTTGATCTTTATGACCATGTCCAATATTTTTCGGGCTGGACATTACAGCCAAATAATTCTCCTGCGGTGTGCCAAATTGATCACGAAATACATAGATTCCTGAATTTGGGAATGATGCACAGGATTTAAGATCAATACTAGCTTGTGCATTTGCCCCACCCTGCAGTGTAGACGAATACATCAAATTCTCTAATGTTACCGATTCACCCCAAAAACCCTTCACTGGCTTATTTGCACGACACCATGTCGCGTACATTTTCTGAGCGGTGTCACTATCATACTGTGCCACCTGATCACAGTACAAACCATATAACGCAAACTCGGTTCCATTTCCAAGCTTATGATCGCCAAACGGCGGTGTGGCAATGCAGTCATTAAAATATGCATATGGCGGTGTCTGCGTGTACAGTGGATAACGAAACATATCAATAAGTCCCGGCATATTAGCATTCTTTGAGATAAACCAATTTTCTCCAGACTCACGCTCCCACAGTCTTGCATACAATGAAAAATGCTCCAGCGAAGCAAAATGGTAACGAGGTGATTCCGGCCATGAGCCATCTGCATTTAATTTATAGTCTAACTGAGCCCGAAGCACTGCCTCGGAATTATACATCCAAAGCTTTCGATTTGGAAAATCAGGAATTGCCATCATAATAGCTGAGCTTCCGATGTGCATATCGGTTTGCCAGTTGCTGCTTCCACGCTGTGCCCGATCCTTTGTCAGAAGTGTACGGTCACGAAGATCTGCCAGATAACGCAGCATATAAGAAACAAGACCGTAAAAGCGCTCCCTTTCTTCCTTATTCCATACTCCGCTGTCACGAATCATCGAATATGCTACAGCTATTGTAAATAGGATTCTTCCTCCCTGCACTCCGCCGTAAGCATCGCTTCCCTCCGGACGCTCGTTGTAACGCAGCCAGTGATGCGCACCCTGACAAAAATCATCTAAGAAATGAAGCATCTCAATCTTTGACTTTTCTGCATATGACGTATCTTTTGTATACCAGTAACAAATTGCATCACACTGAGTGTACAGATTGTATTTTTTCACATAAAGCCATGACTTGCGATTAAAGTTTTCCTCGCGTGTGCCAAGCTTATTTCCCTCTTTGTCAAAGAATGTCAGCTCAATCTGCATACCCTTTTTTAACTTTCCATCCTGCTTTGCATCAAACATTACCGTGTAAATCGCGTTGTCTCGCAGCAAAATCTCTTTGTCATATGTCCACACGGCCTCGTGATCGGATGTTTTATTGCACAGTGTTACTTTGCAAACTGCTGTCTCACGTTCATTCACTTCCAAACTATTTGCTGTCTCAATATCAAGATAGATATTCTCTCCCTCTGAAGCCTTTAAGCCAATATTCCAAACCTGAATGTTACCAAGGCCATCGCGCTCATTGTCCTCGCGAGGCAGTCGAAGTGCAAACGATGCTGACACGGTTCCCTTTGGAACTGCAAAACTTGGGCGATTGCCTGCGCTTGTCTCAATGACAAATTCGCGGTTTAACTGCTCATAATTATCACTTGTGGCAAAGAGTGCGCTGTACGCTGATTTTCTTTGTTCAAGAGACGCGCTGTCAGCAAGCGCTTTTATCTGCTCGTACTGACCCTTCGTGAGAGGATCGGACTCGATTTTATGGCGAATTTCCTCCATCTGAGCTGCACTAAGAAGAAGGTTTCCGCCAGATTCTAAACCAATTTCGCTGCGAAGCACGCGTGAGGTGCGAAGATCCCACAATGCATTCAGGCAAGCTGCCAGAGCCTTCGCAATTGCGGTTGTATCATTTGGATTTGCGGTTATATCATCCATATTGACACTGTTATCAGCAATATTTTTCTCGTTTTCTTCTCTGATTTTTGTCAGTTGATTTAATGCCTGTAAAAGCGCCTCTCCCGCTGATTTGCTATACTGGCCGATTGAATCTCCATAGGTGACATTAGACAGAAATTCACGGCATATTTTTTCATAATATTCGCAAGTCTCTGCCATAGACAGCTCAAACTTTCCAGACTGATTCACATAACTGTTTTCATCAATCTCAGAAACAACAAGCGACTTTCGCAAATCCTGCGTTTGAAACCATGCCAACGCATCCTCTAATCCATATGTACTGTAAACCTTTCCCGGCTCAAACCAGACGGATGCCATCGTATAACGCTTCTTTGCAAACTGGCAAGCATCCTCTTTGTTCCAATGCCAATTGCCAAACTCGCGTTTCGTTGTGAACGGTAATACTCCACTTTCGTCATTTTTGTCATTTTCATCTTGAGCTACTGCTGCCTCTGCCTGCTGTATCATATCCTCCAATGCAAGCTGCGCAACGTGCGTTGTATAAGGACACAAGTCCGTAAGACACGCTTTCGCCTTGCTGATCAGCTGCCTCAACTCATTTTCTATCATCTTTCGATCTGCCTCCTCACTTGTCTCTGACCTCGATTGTTCCGCTCACATGACTGCACTCCTCAATAAGAAATGGCACACGCTCATCCTCATTTTCACAATCGCATACCACGTGATCCAACGTCAGTCCATCCACTCTTCGGATATACACAAATGCACACCGGCTCCAGTCTGGCCAATAATTCTCAGTCTGTTCTGGATACTCAGTTGGAATCTCCGATGCCTTCACGCCGCCAATGCTGTGATAAAACACATCTCGAAGTATCAGATCGCGAATTGCATGATCCTTTGCTGCGTCAACGCGAATGCCATTAAACTTTGGCTCACCCATGATGTCATCGGTAAAGCGATACTGCTTTTCGCTCATGCATGCCTCGTCCACTGCGGTAATTCCACTGACGCGAATGCGTTCGATCTTTCCCACCTTGGGCATCGCAGTAAGCTCCACAGAACTTCCCAGATCATCTGGCTCGAAGCGCTGATTCAGCAAGAAATATAGTGGTCTTCGCACATTTCGCATCGTAACATTTTCGATCAAAATATCACAAATCACACCGCCCTCGGTACACTCAATCTTAATTCCCTCGCGATAAATTCCATGCATCGTGCAATTGCTGATCACGACATTTTGAATATCACCAATAGACTTTAAACCGATGCGAATGCCTGCGCACACGGATGTAAATGCGCAGTTTGTGATATGAATATCCTCTGTTGTCTGGCCACTTGACTGCAGGCATAAATTATCATCAGTTCCTTTTATGTGACAATCAGATATCCACACATGACGGCAGCCGTCAAAATCAAGTCCGTCACCATTGTAGCGTTTTTCATTTCGGATATCCACACCATGTACCCAGATATACTCGCTGTCAAGAAAACACGTTGTCCACGCTGCGGCATTCATCAAACGCAGATGCTCCAGATGAAACTGCTTACAGTTCAGAAGGCGTAACATCATCGGACGATATTTATCCCCTGCATTTGGAAAGCTTTCCGCGTTACCATCAATCATTCCATATCCAATCAGACCAAAATCCTCTGCATCTTGTGCGAACAAAAAGCAACGATCCAATTCGGTCTCATTGCGGTAGCGATTGTGATGCGTGTCTGTCCCATAATCAAAAATCTCTGGGCTTGCCTTTAACAGTGCCGACTCTGCAATTTCCAGATAGACATAGCTCTTTAAATATAAGGTTCCGCTTAAAAATGTGCCATCCTCAAGCAGCACACGTCCGCCGCCATTTTGCGCACAGATATCAATCGCACGCTGAATCGCTGCGGTATCTTTTGTGACGCCATCTGCTTTTGCGCCAAATTCCTTTGCTCTATAAACTGCCATTTTATTTTTCCTCAAGTTCAATAGTATTGTAAGATTTCAGAATTTCATTTGCAAAATCATTTTTGTAAAGTTCTGATCAATTACACATTTTTATATGAGAACCAATCAAAATCTGCGGCTTTTCCAAATCCAGTTAGATCCTGACAACAAATTCCTGCCATTGCTCCTGTAAACCATCCTTCGTTGCATGCCTCGTCTGACAAAATGCTTGCATCGAGCACTGGACCAATCGCCTGATAATTTTGATTACCTACCGCATAGAAAAACTGCGCCTTGTCGTAGTCAACGGCTGCCTTTAAATAGACTGGTTTTCCTGATTCAATCGGCACAAAACCAGCAGGATATTCATATTTTTTATTCTCTGCAGTTAACAGTGTGATACATTTTCCCTCATCCTCATCAAATGTGACATGCAGATAAAAATAGTTGTCCTGATCGTACATCAAAATCAGTCCTGCCATCTGCTTAAACACCTCTGGCTCAAACTCCACGCATGTCGCAGTCTCGAAGCAAAACTCTTCCCATCTTCTTGCGATCAGACTCTGATTAAATTTTGAGGAAAGACCTTCCTGTCCACGAAGACGTAAATAGCCAGAACGCTCGGTGAGTGACCAATAGCCCGGTGTTAGCGGTTGGCGAAGTGTCTGATAGACCACCGACAGACCTGACGGATCATCAAAATCATCAAACATGCCATCACCAAATTCTTGCTGATCGTGCTGCTTCTGCTGATTTTTCTGCTCTGCCTGAGCCTTGTCAGCTAGTTCATCCGGCACCTCTGTCTCCAAATCAGGAAGCGTTGTTCCATTTGCCAACACCAGCCAGTCGTCCTTTGTCCATTTCATTTTCTGTATACACGTTTCTCTTCCTAGTGTGTAACGTCTTGCCCCTGCAAAGCGCGGTGCATCCATTGGATTTCTATTCTCAAGTGCACGACCACACAGATGAACTGCATACCACTCACCGTTTTGTGTCTCAACAAGATCGCAGTGTCCAGATTTTTGAAGCAGGAAATCTGGATGCTCTCTTGCTGTCAAAATAGAATTTCCCTCATACCACTCATATGATCCCCAGACATTTTTGGAGCGAAGAATCGACTGTCCGTGCAATTCTCCGGTTCCAGTATCTGCTGCAAACAGATAATACCAATCCTTTCGCTTGAAAATATGCGGACCTTCCAGATAGACTTTATCTGCGCAGAAAATTTCCCTGACAGGTCCTACCATCTTCTTTTGCTCGTCATCATACTCCTGCAATACAAGACGCCCTACATATTTTTTCGGCACGCGATGATCAGTCACCATGCTGACCATATATTTTCTTCCATCGTCATCGTGAAACAGCGATGGATCAAATCCAAAATTGTTGAGTGCAATTGGCTCTGACCATGGACCAAGAATGTCAGTGGCAGTCACAAGAAAATTGGCAGTATCGTACATGTTGCAATAAAAAGATTTTACCACGGTATAAACCAAATAAAATGTTCCATTGTCATAGGTAAGACATGGTGCCCATATGCCCTGTGAGGCACCAACACCGCGCAGGTCTAGCTGTGACTGGCGATTTAATGGTGACGGCAATTTCTCCCAGTGCACAAGATCTCTTGAATGGTGGAGGCTTACGCCCGGCCACCACTCAAAAGTTGAATTTGCTATGTAATAATCATCCCCCACCCGAACTATGGACGGGTCTGGATAAAAACCTCTTAAGATCGGATTTTTTACTTTCATCTGGCTGTCTCCTCACTTCTTATAAGTGTTCCTTCCTGATATTCTTCTAACAAAATTCGGACACTATTCTTCATCGTGTCACTTTCCTGCGTATTTTCAATTCCCTTTACAGAAATAATCTGCTCTCTGCCATCTGCAAGTGTTACTTTGATGCTCCACGCTCCTGCATACTGCACAGACTGTACCATTGCATCGCCTTCATGTGGCTCAATGACACTTGCAAAACATGCGCTGGTGCCTGTCTGCTGCTGGAAAACAGTACGTCTCTTGCCACTTTCGTCACCAACCGGATAATCACCACCGATTACTGCATGGAAGCGTGCCGCATTCAGTCCTTCCAGATCAAGCGTGATAACTCCCCACTTCTTCTTGTCTCTCGGCTCTGCTGGAATAGCTTTATCAAACTCCTCTGCCTGTATGGTCACACGACCGCCCTCATAGTCTTTTCCGACACCGCATCCCTCATCGGTATTTTCACAAGTGTAAGCTAAGTCTGCCATCGCAAGCTTCTGATGGTCTGTTGTCTCAATAACTGGATCGCCCCAGAAAATGGTTTTAAGTGATTCATACTCGTACAAATCGCCCTGACGGCCATCCTCGGTAAATACCTTTAAATACAACTTTTTCACACCGTCAAGTGCAACATCAACAGTCTCTTTCCCAAGAATCCATGCACCAAATTTTCCCTCTTTGAGAACAACTTCCTGTTCACCAGATGCCTTATCTTTCTCCATTACTGCGCATACCTTCCAGTACAAACGCTTATTTACAAGAGCAAATTCTGGTGGGCAGGCAATGGCAAACTGCATACTGTCATCTTGCTTCATCGAAACAAAATACAGATCGGTATCAAGTGTTCCGTACTCGTTATATGCTGTGCGATTCTGCCACTTCCAGTCGTATCGCCAGAAATTATTTTTCTTTTCTGCATACTCAGTATGAAACTGGAATTTTATAGCAGCTTTATCTTTTATTCCGTCGACTGCTTGACTGCCTTCTTTTACCCCATTCTTTGTCTCATACCAATCACAGTCTGTGATAAATTGTGCACTTCCAAGCGGATCATCGGACAACTGCGCAGTATGACGCTCAATCGACAGCGCATCATCCACTTTTTTAAGACCCTGCAGATGGTAAATGCATTGGAAATCATGATTGATCTCTGGCTGACTACTCTTTGCATAATCAAAGTTAACAACATAATCATCTGTAAGGACAGTTACTCGTCTTGTAATAACGGGCTCTGTGAAGCCGCTTCGCACTGCATACTCTGGATGCTTTTCTGGAATTGGAAAGCTCCTACCCTCCATCCACTGGCGCTCTTCAATTGTCTTTTGCTTGCCTACCGGCCAGCCGCCATACGGCGGATAGCTCCATCTGCTGTTATTCTCGACACCAAATGCCTGCATTGCATCACCTGTATAAAACAAAAGCTGCTTTGGCTGTGCGGCTTCCTGCTGCTTGAGATCGACCGTGACCATATTGTGAGTGATTGACGTCTGACAATAAAATTTATACATGAAGGTATGATAGCTGTACCAGATATTTTCTGGATTTGTAAGAGAACGGCCATAACGCATAAGTCCATTCATGCTTGCTCTGTCATAGTGACCATGTGCACCGCCATGAGAGCCATATTTGAGTCCGACTTGAATCTGCTCGCGGATTGGACGATCCTTTTTATGGGAACGAAGCACAACAGATCCTGCATTCTGCGCATAGCAGCTCTTTTCATATGGAAGCTCGTCTAACTCATATGTAGGACGCACCTCTTCTCCAAACAATACATTTCGCTCATCATCGCCAAGTCTTGAAATCATATAAGCATACTCTGGCTTCTTGTACAAGCGATAAGCCAATTCATAATCAAGCTTATAAAATGCCTTTGTCTGCGCATTGCTTTTTTGTTCGGCAGAGTCATTGATTCCCATAACAACTCCTCGATAATCATAGAAAGTAATCAGACTGTCCCACAGCATCTCAATGCTTCTGTAGTTTTTTGTATTTTCACCCCAGATATCATTGGACAGACCATCAAAGCGTGCCTCTGCCACGCAGTTTGTTCTGCGGTAAGCTGGTGTAACCTTAATATCCTTAAAATTCATGCCAAAGTGTAATGCTACCACCGATATTTCTGACATAAGTCCTGCACACATCAAATTATAGCCGATGGAAGCCTCATACCACCAACCATCATCAAGCACACCCTTTGCTAGTTCGTCGGCAGCACCTCCCGGTCCATATAAGAAACGCTCCATACGCTCCTTATCACCTAATGCAGCTGCACTGTAAACAGCTCCTGCAATCTCAGCAAGCAGCCAGTTTGATGCCTCACCGCTGCAAATCTCTGCATCAATATATTCCATATAAAAACGCATTGTCTGCTCGATATTCTCTCGATCTTTTTCTGTCCAACCATCCCAGTCATAGATCAAATCATATGCACAAGCTGCACTTTTAAAAAACTCTCCATCATGCACAAGCTCCTGATTACCGGCACGTGGAAGTCTGCGATATCCATCTGGTGCACTCCACTCTCTTAAAAATGCTGCTGTTTTTTGTGCAAAACGAATCTCGCCGCTGATCTGATATATAATTGCACAGTCTCTTGCATGATGCGCATGAGAAGTGTCAAACAAATAGTCTTTGTTAAAATCAATTGATGGATACGACCATTCCTCTGATGCCTTATATGCCTTTTCATATGCTGCCTTTGCCCAATCTGCACGACTGATTTTCTGCCGAATTTCATTTAATAGATCATCATCGAAAATAACGCATGGATGCGGCAATTTTCGCATTGCATAAAGTGTAATTGTGCTGTCTCCCTCATTTTTTTCGTCTGTGTTTTCAATTACTTTCCACTTCGCATGAATCGGAAATTTTTCGCAGCCGCCTGGTGCCAACGTATCAGTCATAGAAATAGTTACTGTCACATTTTTGCTTTCTGATGCTTCCAGATGCAGCCAACCACAGTCTGAATCTGAAATCTGTGGCTTTAACTCTTTCCAGCCATCATCCTCTGCTGACAGATGAACCATAACAGGTGTCCTGCACTCATTTTCTATCGTAACCGAATACTCAATTGTTTCGCCTGGCTTTGTCCACTTTGAACACACTGGAGTGCTGATACTGACGCCATCAGATTTCTGGAAGGAAAGCGCCTCGACAAAAAGCACATTGTTACATTTCTTCTCGTCGGAAATATTTATAGCTGCTTTAGACTCATCAAACAAGATACTTGCGCATTCCTCTGCTATAGTTTGCTGCCCATCCTGCTTTGCATAGATTCGAATCTGCCTTACAAAACGATACTCACGCGACCGCGAAAGCGGCAAGGAAAAATCTTCTTTTCTTAAATAAAACCACTGTCTGCTCTTTGTCATGCACACCTGTGCCGTAACAAGAGTGCGATGTACACTTGCATTGCCGATTAGCTTTTCCAGCGTCATTTCAACGGTGACAAATAACGGCAGTTTCTCTGCCTCATATGTCAGGCACACTGCCAGTACTGGATTGTGAAAGTAATCTTTTGTATTTTTATTATACTGAAAAAGCCCTCGGTAAAAAAAGCCATTATCATCCAAGATCATTCTGCCTGTCCTCCCTATGTAAAAAGCGGGCGGTATTTCTTTCACACACCGCCCGCCTTCGCGTTACTTATTTCGATTTTAAATTTTGTTTTACTTGCTTGCCAGATACGCAGTCAGCTGCTCAACAAGTGCATCAACAACTTCCTGTCCGCCATTCTCCATAGCCTCGTCAACATTTGCCTTCAACATCTCTTTAATTGT
>ENA-ORTQ01001111-ORTQ01001111.1-human-gut-metagenome-genome-assembly--contig:-NODE-1111-length-30120-cov-9.241743_pt1 | contig 30120 bp, 39 predicted proteins | sample MGYA00241912_ERZ509188 | MGnify/ENA primary metagenome ERZ509188 (study PRJEB26280, sample SAMEA2338849) | human gut metagenome | biome: human gut; feature: human-associated habitat; material: faeces...
CGCCGCCGCCCGCCATCGAGCCGTTTTCCTACACCTATTTGGGGATAAAACAGCTCATGGCGGGCGGCGGCATCATCGTGCTGGGTACGACCCTGATCCCTCTGCTGTCCACCCTGTTTTAAGGGCGTAAAGCATGGGATTTCTCACCGACTGGCTGACAGACTGGCTAAAAGATCTGCTGATCGAGGGGATCATGGGCAACCTCACGGGGCTTTTTGATACGGTCAATTCCCGTGTCGGAGAGATTGCGGTGCAAGTGGGAACCACCCCGGCGGCATGGAACGCCGGGGTGTTCTCCCTGATCCGGCAGCTTTCTGAAACGGTGATACTGCCGATCGCCGGTCTGATCCTCACCTTTGTTGCCACCTATGAGCTGATCCAGCTCATTATCGAGAAGAACAACCTGCATGACGATGTATGCTAATAGCGAGGACTTTCAAGTCCTCGCTATTACAACGATGGTCAGCTCATTTGTGGCAGAATGGAATGACCGTATTTTATGAATGGAGCGTGATGCCCAATATAATAGCCCCCTTGCTTGGGCTATGCAGAAAACCGAGCGCTGGAAATGTCCTGCGCCAACGAGCATAATATAGCAAAACAGACAGCTTTCGTCAACCATTACGCAGAAATGCGGCTTCGGTGGAAAGCTGCCTGTTTTTTGCTGAGTGTCGTGCTCTTATTCAACCATTTCTGCATCAGCCAGCCGACAGTATTGGAAGCCGTCTTCCTCGTACAGCTCAAATGTACCAGTAACCGTAATCTCATTGCCCAGCTCCGGATAATCATCGGGATAGGTATGTTCGCCAGTTAGGATAAATTCAAGCCCCTGTGAGCAGCAGGCGGTGGCATCGGCAATCACGCAGGCAAATCGAGCTGTGGATTCATCGGGCGTGCCATCTGTATTGTAAACATATCCAATGGCAAATTGTCCTTTCATTTTAACAGTTTTCCCGATGTAGTCATCGGGGGTGTACATCATATTGTAAACCTCAGAATAAACCATTGTGCTGCTGAGCTTTGTCAGGTCAACATCAATGCCGTCCGCGCTTTGCGCTGGGTTGGAGGTAGTAGGTGCCGCCTCTGACTTCTTTTCTGCAGATTGACCTTGTGAAACAGATGGATTCGCTGTCTGATTATCGGTTGTCCCTTTATCTTTCTTGCTTCCACAGGCGGAAAGAGAGCTAAGTGTCAGAACAATCAGTACTACGCAAAACAGCTTTTTCATTTTCTTACACCTCCAATAACGGTGCCTGCCAGCCATGACAGCCCGAACGCAATGATCTGAACCGCGACGATAGTCGAACCTACAGGCGTACCGGCGAGGATGGATACCAAAATACCAATCAGCGCACAGAAAACCGATAGAGCTGCGGCGCAGATAGTCACGCTGCGGAAGCTCTTAAACATCCGCATAGCGGACAGCGCCGGGAAAATCACCAGTGCGGAAATCAGCAGTGAGCCGACAAGGTTCATAGCCAAAACAATGATAACGGCAACAACGATGGCAATCAGCAGATTGTAAAGTCCGGCTTTCGTTCCGGTTGCCCTTGCAAAGTTCTCGTCAAAGGTCACGGCGAAGATTTTATTGTAAAACAGGATGAAAACCGCCACGACCAGCACCGACATTCCCACACAAAGCCACACCTCTACGGGGGACAGTGTTAAAATGGAGGTCGAACCGAACAGTGTGCTGCACACATCGCCCGAAAGGTTGGACGAGGTGGAGAAAATGTTCATCAGAAGATACCCGATGGCAAGCGCCCCCACTGAGATCATGGCGATGGCAGCATCCCCCTTGATCTTCGTGTTCTGCCCGGTGCGCAGAAGCAGTACGGCGCTGATGATCGTGATGACCATCACCAGCGGCATTTCGTTGGTGATTTGCAGCACGGCGGCAATCGCCATTGCGCCAAACGCCACATGGGAAAGCCCGTCACCGATGAAGGAAAACCGTTTCAGCACCAGCGTTACGCCCAGCAGCGACGAGCACAGCGCGATCAGCACACCGACAATGAGCGCATAGCGGACAAAGGGATATGCCCAATAGAGGGTCAGCTTTTCCAGAATAGCGGTCATTGATCCTCACCGCCTTTCTCTGCGGCAAACAGCCGCCCTTGCGGACTTTGGAGATAGTCTGCCTTTGTCCCGAAGAAAACGGTATCGCCAATATGCAGAATATGGCTGGCGTATTGGACTGCGGCAGCAATATCATGAGAGATCATAATAACAGTGATGCCATCCTTGCGGTTGAGTTTCTCGATAAGTGCATACATTTCAGCCGTTACCTTGGGGTCAAGCCCGGAAACAGGCTCGTCCAGGAGCAGCATTTTTCGGGTAGCGCACAGCGCACGGGCAAGCAGAACCCTCTGCTGCTGCCCGCCGGACAACTCCCGATAGCAGCGCCTTGCAAGCTGCGTGATTTGCATCTTGTCCATAGCTTCTGCCGCAAGCTGCTTTTCTTCTTTGTTGTAAAATGGGCGGCTGCCGCAGCGTCCCTGACACCCGGAGAGAACAATTTCTCTCACGGATGCCGGGAAGTCCTTTTGTACGACGGTCTGCTGCGGCAGGTAGCCGATCTCATTTTTCCTCAGCCCGTCGCCCGTCAAAATCCTGCCGCTGATAGGCGGCTGCAAGCCGAGAATTGTTTTCATAAGTGTACTCTTGCCGGAGCCGTTTTCCCCTACGATGCAGAGGTAGTCGCCTGCAAAGGCCTCAAAATTGAGGCCTTGCAGAACGGGCTTTCCATCATAGCCGACGAAGAGATTTTGACAAGTGAGCTGAGCCATAAACCTACCTCCTTAGCCCAATGCTTCTTTCAGCACGGAAAGGTTTTTCTCCATCACGGAGAGGTAGGTCGTGCCGTTTTTCACATCTTTGGAAGTGGTGGACTGCATGGAATCCATCGTCAGCACCTTTTGATTTTTGGACGTCGTATTCTGGACAATGGTTTCTGCGATCTTATGCTGTGCGCCCTCAATGGTCAGAACACAGGGCAGCTTCAGCTCGTCCACCTTTTTGGCAAGGAACGAAATCGTTTCAAAGCTGGCTTCGGTCTCGGCGGAGCAGCCCACAAAGGCGGCATAGTAGCTCAGACCGTAATCGTCCACCAGATAGCGGAACGGGAAGCGGTCGCCGAACAGAACGGTCTTGCGCGCCGCACCGTCCACGGCAGACTGATACTCGCCATCCAGTGCGGAAAGCTTTTCGATATAGGCAGAGGTGTTGGCGGCGTAGGCGTCCTTGTTGTCGGGGTCAAGCTCCTGCAGGGCGTCGGAGATCGCACCTACCAACGTTTCGGCGTTCTTCAAAGACAGCCAAACATGCTCGTCAGCTTCCTCCTCATGCTCGTGATCATGTCCCTCCATGTGCTCACAGATCTCCTCACCGGTCATATCAGCGGGGAAGAAGGTCGGCCAGGAGTTTTCCGGATCGACGATCGCATCAAAGCTCTCGTTGCTCATCCGGATGTGGAAGTGTTCGGCGGCGGCCGGTTCGATCATGTGGTCGTTGAACTCGATGTAGACCGGCGCACCGGAGGTTCTATCTACTGCTTCAAAGCGATACATGGCCGCCTTGGTACCGGTAGACCAGTTCTGAATATAATAGCCGTCATACTGATAGTCTGAGCCGACCTTTTTGCCATCCTCATAGGTGAACTCAATGTGGTCGCCCTCAATATCAATGTTGGTAATGTCCGTTTTGTAGCCGTTCTGATAGTAGGTCTTGTACTCTTCGGCGGTCATCTCACCTTCCTCTGCCATCGCGGCAAACGCGTCATCCAGCGTTCCGTCCAGTGCAAAGGGATAGGCAGACTGCCAGTCGCCCGCCCAGTCGGACAGGCTTCTGTCCTGGACCTCATCGTCTTCAAAGGTAGAGACTTCCTTGCTGTGGTCGTGGGCGTGTTCCGTTTCCTGCATACCCTCAACGGTTTCTTCCGTTTTCACGGAATCGCCAAGGACATCCAGCAGATTGATGACCTTCATATTCTTGTTGGTGGCATTTTTCAGCGCATCATCCACCCAACCGTCGGACTCACCACCGACATAGATAAAAAGATCGCAGTCAGAGATCTTGACAATATCATCAGCGGTGGGCTGATAGCTGTGCAGGTCAACGCCGTTGTCAAGCAGCATTGTGATCTCTGCGTTGTCAGCCTTATCGCCAAGGACTTCCTTAACCCAATCGTATTCGGGGAAAATCGTAGTGACAATGCTCAGTTTGTCAGTTTTGTTGGTATCATGCTGCTTTCCGCAACCAGTGAGAACACCGACGAGCATTAAAAGCGCAAGCAGCAGCGCAGTTATTTTTTTCATAGGGATTGTTACCTCCAGATTATGATAAGAGCTTAAAAATGGGCGCAAAAATACAAGGGTAACGGCAACACCGCAAGAGCCTACCCGGAAACGGATAGACTTCACCCTTGTAAAAAGCTCTTATTCTTTAATCTGTCAGTTTAACCTTAAGGGAAACCAAAGTATAGCTTGGAATAACATCTGCGCAGGCAGAAATACTCCTGCACAAAGCATATGTAAACGCAGCGGCGAAAGCCACGGCGCATACAGCAAGCGAAAGGTTTTTCAGAGCGTTCTGGCAAACATTGATCTGATAGCAGATAGGGCAGTTCTCGCCCACGCAGTCGTGGTCGGCTTCCGCCGCAATAAAAAGAGCAGAATAGAGCATGACAAGCAAGACTGTCACAGCAAGAAGCAATGCTGCGATCCTCTTTTTCTTTTCCATTCTGCTCACCACCTTTTATTTTCTGCAATCGGCGCAAATGCCGTACAAAATCGTTTCCGTTTTGTCGATTTGAAAGCCTGTGCTTTCCAATGTACTGTGAAGAAGCTGCTCTGCTTCTTTTTCTCCAAGATGAATGCTTTTGCCGCATACCCGGCAGGAGAGGTGCAAGCTGTCTTTGCATTCCTCGGCGGCAATGTATTGATAAAAGACTTCCCGCGTTCCTTCACGAACGCTGCGTTTAAGAAGCCCTTCCTCCTCCAAAGCGGAGAGATTGCGATAAACGGCGCTGATGCTGATGTTGTCTGCTGCCAGTGCGTCGGCTATCTGCCGTGCGGTCATCTGTTCATCCGTATGCTCTGAAAGATAGGTAAGAAGCCGCTTGCGCTGCCGTGTCAGATACTTTGCCATCAGTCGCACCTCCAATTTGCAACTCAATCGCAGATTATTATATACTACCGAAGTGGCAACGTCAATATGAGAATTGTTCTAAAATTGAAAATTTTCAATGAACACAGCCATACGGGGATGGCGCAAAAGACTGATTTTGAATATGTGCTTTGTGACAGCGCACATCGGAAGAAGCTGAAAGGATTCTTCGGGTGTGTGTTTTTCTTTACCGTCCTTGCCAAATCACCCACGCCAGACCGTAGTAGTGATGAACAGCGGGCAGGACGATATATCTCAAACGCTTTATTTGCAGAAGTGGCCAAAAAGCACTTTTGAAATTGTAGTAAGGGTAGAGAGAAAGAAAAACACTCTGGTCGAATGTTGCTAATGGTAACGCCAATGTCACCGTTGGTATGTCGTAATCCCGCCGCTGCTGCGATACCGTAAAAGCAGAAAGAGTTGCAGCGACGAACGGCGGGCGACGGCAGTTTGTTCACAAAATGTTTACAAATACACACCCTGCTTTTTGCCGAAAAAATGTCCGTTGTAAAGTGAAGGGAGGTTAGGAGCAGCAGAGAGCAAGATTCTACCGAGGTACCAGATTTCGCATTTCGCTCATTCTGTCCCATCGGAATCTTGTTGGGGAGTGCCTTCCCCAAACCCTGCTATACGCAGCCTGACGGCTGCGGCAACCTCGCCCAGCGACAGAGCTTTGCAAGCTCTATCGCCGTGCAAGGTTTTGAAAACCGCCCGAACTGCAACCAGCTCCCGCAGCCAGCACAGAAGAATTTTTCTCACCGACATACTCAACAAACGGCAGATTTCTGTCCGTTGAAAAGTGAAAGGGCAAAGCATGGGACAAAACCGGAGGCTGATTCACTTAGTAAGGTGGAGAGGTTTTCAGAAATTTTTTCTCCGACAGTACCAAGTTTTCGAGAAAAAATGTCCGTTGTAAATTGAGGGGCTTCCAAACCAGACAGCCCTTCCCGTGTCGGAGCCGGTAACAGTTTGACCCCGGCGGCACGGTGTTCCTTGACAAGTGAATAGCTTTTTCAGGCAACAAGCTCCCTGTGATAGCCGAGCCGAAGGACGCGCCAAGACCTCCCGCATGGGAGCGAGCGAGCAACGCCAGCTTCGGGAAAGCCGGGTCGTTCTCGGCGGGCGATGACAGCAGAGGGTAGCTACTCCCCATCCGGGATCGTCCGAGCGTGATAACAACCGTCGCAGACCATCCGATGAAAGGCCGCATGAGTAAATTGCGGGCATGAAGCGAGTGCCGAGAACGTCAGGCAGTCTGAGAAAGCAGAAGTTATAAAGCAAAGGGCTTTCCGTTTTGGAAAACCCTTGTGAGTTTGAGCCGGTAATAGGGTGCAAAAACGCCCTAAAAAAGATGATAAGTGAAAGGAGTTGAAGCCCATGCCCCGCAAAAGGTACGACACGCTGCACCGCAGCCGTGTTGTCAAGACCCGCATGACCGAGGAAGAATACGCGGATTTTGCCGCCCGCCTTGCCCCATACGGCATCAGTCAGTCCGAGTTTATCCGCAGAGCCATTCAGGGTGCAAGCATCCGTCCCGTTGTCACGGTTTCCCCGGTCAACGACGAGCTGCTTGCCGCACTTGGGAAGCTGACCGCCGAATACGGCAGGATCGGAAATAACCTCAATCAGATTGCCCGTGCCATCAACGACTGGCACAATCCCTATCCCCAGCTTGCGGCAGAGGTGCGGGCGGCGGCTTCCGATCTCGCCGCTTTGAAGTTTGAGGTGTTGGAAAAGGTAGGTGAAGCCGTTGGCAACGTTCAAACATATCAGCTCTAAAAACGCCAACTACGGCGACGCTGAAAAATATCTGACCTTTGCGCACGACGAGTTTACCATGAAGCCCACGCTGGACGCAGAAGGGCGGCTTGTGCCGCGAGGGGATTACCGCATTTCCACCCTGAACTGCGGCGAGGAAGATTTTGCGGTTGCCTGTATGCGCTCCAACCTCCGCTATGGCAAGAATCAGAAGCGCGAGGATGTCAAAAGCCATCATTACATCATCAGCTTTGACCCACGGGACAGCCCGGACAACGGGCTGACCGTAGATAAGGCGCAGGAGCTTGGCGAGAGGTTCTGCCGGGAGCAGTTTCCCGGTCATCAGGCGATTGTCTGCACCCACCCGGACGGGCATAACCAGTCCGGCAACATCCATGTTCATATCGTCATCAACAGTCTGCGGATCGAAAATGTGCCGCTGCTGCCCTACATGGACAGACCAGCGGACACAAAAGCCGGATGCAAGCACCGCTGTACCGACGCGGCGATGGAATATTTCAAATCCGAGGTCATGGAGCTGTGCCACGAAGCCGGGCTGTATCAGATCGATCTTCTGAACGGCAGCGCAAATCGCGTCACCGAGCGTGAGTATTGGGCGAGGAAAAAAGGGCAGGCTGCGCTGGATCGGGAAAACGCCGCCCTTGCCGCAGAGGGCAAGCCCACCAAACCGACACGCTTTGAAACCGATAAAGAGAAGCTGCGCCAGATTATCCGAAAAACGATGAACGAATCGTTCACCGTCGAGGATTTTGCGCGGAAGCTGCTGCAATACGGCGTGACCATCAAGGAGAGCCGGGGACGGTTTTCCTATCTCACGCCAGACCGCACAAAGCCCATCACGGCGCGGAAGCTGGGCGACAGCTTTGACAAAGCCGCCGTGCTTGCCGCGTTGGAACAAAACGCCCTGCGTTCCGAGCATACCCTCACTTCAAGTGATGGTATTCCTCTTGACCTCACCCTATCTTCAAACGAGGGTGCTTCCGGCAATACTGCCCCGAAACAGAGTGTACCGCAAGTTCCCTCCATCGGGCGCATGGTTGACCGTGAAGCAAAGCGCGCCGAGGGCAAGGGCATCGGCTATGACCGCTGGGCGTCGATGCACAACCTCAAGGCGTGGTCGAAAACCTTCATGTACTTGCAGGAGCATGATCTTCTATCCCTGGATAAGCTGAGCGCTGCCGTGGATGCAGCCGGTGCGGAAGCACGGGTAGCCCGCAGCCGCTATGACGCTGCCGCTGCCAAGGTGACGGACAAAAAGGCAATGCTGGAAGCGATGGACAATTACCGCAACACCTATCCCGTTATCAAGGAGTATCGTGCGATCCGCAAAGAGAAGGACAAGCAGAAATTCTATGCTGCGCATGAAGCGGATTTTATCATCAACGACGCTGCCAAGCGTCAGCTTGACAAGCTGGGCGCACCGAAGCAGCTTCCGAAGCGCAAGGATATCGTTGCGGAAATTCAGTCGCTCATTTCTGAGAAAAACGAGTGCTACAACGATTACCGCGAGAAAAGCGACCAGCTGCATGAGCTGATGACCATGCAGCGCAACTATCAGATGGCGATACAGCCGCAGCAGCCGAAACACGGACGGAAACATGAGCAGGAGTTATAAAAAGCAAAATGCCGCACAGGTTTCCCCATGCGGCACAATGCTCATTTCCCGAACAGATCGCTGTGCGTTCCGGTTCTGGAAAGTGTCAGCACCAGAACATCGCCCTCAATGCGGTAGATCAGAAGCCAGTCGGGCTGAATGTGGCACTCCCGGTGTCCACGCCAGTTGCCGGTCAGGTCATGATCTCTGTTCTCAGGCGGCAGCGCGTTTCCCGTTGCAAGCGTTTCAATCACGGTTTCAAGAAGCTCAATTTGCAGTCCGCGCTTGATTGCCAGCTTGTAATCCTTCTTGAACGCCGTGGTCGGCTTGACGGTCAGCTTTGTCTTTCTCACTTTTTCAGATCGGCAAAAAGCTCGTCAAGGTCGTTATAGCCCTTTACAGACGGGTCTTTCGCAATCCTTTCCGCTTCCAGCATGGCGGCAATTGTCTCCTTGTTGGGCTGATTGATGGAGATTTCAAACGGAATCCCGCCCTCCCGGATCGATTGACGCACGAAAATATTGAAAGCCGTTGTGAGATTCATGCCAAGCTCCGAAAACAAAGCGTCAGCCTGTGCTTTCAGGTCGCTGTCCATTCGGATGCTGATGTTTGTTGTAGTTCCAGCCATGAAATCATCCCCTTTCCACTGGCACTATCATTATACGCTACTTGCACGAGAAATACAATACAGCGCACGAAAAAGATACAATTTGTTTTCAAATCCAGAAATGGAGCAAATGCCCCCTCCCGAAAGCGCACAGAACGCGCCGAAGGGACTTACCCATACCGCAATACCGCCCGTTCCTTAAATGGGGCGCACAGGGCGAAAAGAACTCGAAAATGATACCGAGATTTACAGTTTGACCGTCTGCCGGAGCGTGATGCTTTGGCGACAGATAGGAGTGTGAAAATGCCGAGAATGGACAAGCAGCGGCGGCTGGAATGGTCGTTCTTCCTCGACCGCCGAAACCGCATTTCCTACAATCCCCTTTGCCGTGGCTGCGTCCACGGCTGCAAGCAGAGCTTCCGGGCAATCGTTGTCCTTTGCCCGCATTACTGGTCGAAACGTTGGAAACCGCCCGACTGAGGGCTGTCACGATTCGTTATATCCCTAATTTCCGCGAAGGAGGTGACAATCCATCACCGAGTACATGAGAGCGGATACCCGGCTGCCGCCGTATCTGCCATACCCCCGCTTCCTGCTGCAAGCAGACCTGACCCAGACGGCGAAGCTGCTGTACGCGCTGCTGCTTGACCGGGCGACGCTCTCACAGGCAAACGGCTGGCTGGACGAGGGCGGCAGGATTTATCTTGTGTTCCCCATAGAGAAAATTGCCGCCGCGCTGGACAGAAGTCCCATGACTGTGAAAAACGCTCTTTCCGAGCTGGAGGACGCGGGGCTGATCGAGCGGCGCAGGAGCGGCTTTTCCAAGCCGAACCGCATCTATGTGAAGCTGCCGCCAGACGGACAGAAATCTTTCCAAGTGACAGACAGAAATCCGTCCTCCATTGAGAAAGAAAACTGTCCGACTGATGGAAAGAAAATTGTCCCTATGACGGAAAGAAAACTGTCCCCTAACAACCTGAGTAGTAGCAACCTGAATCAGAACCACCTGAGTAGAGAGAGGACCGCGCCCGCCGCATACGGGCGATACAAAAATGTTTTTCTGCTTGACACCGAATACGCCGAGCTGCTGCGGGATTATCCCGACAGGCTGGACAGGCTCATTTCCGAGCTGTCCTCCTACATGGAATCCACGGGCAGAAGCTATCAGAATCACGCTGCCACCATCAGGCGGTGGGCAGAGAACGCTAAAACAAAGGGTGTCCCAAAACAGGACATCCCCGACTACACCTGCAAGGAGGGAGAAAGCCTATGAACGGTTTTACCGATATTGTTTCCAAAGTGATGGAAGTCAGCCCCGACGAGGGCGATTATACCGGCGAGGACGGCTTGCTGTACTGCGGCAAGTGCCGCACGCCGAAGGAAGCCTATTTTGAAGATGGTCATGCCGCCCTGTTCGGACGTGACCGGCATCCCACGAACTGCGCCTGTCAGCAAAAACGCATGGATGAAAAGCGGCTGGCTGACCAGCAGCGCAAGCATGAGGACACCGTAAAGGAGCTGAAAAAGGACTGCTTTGACACGCCGAAGCTGCGGGACTGGTGCTTCGCACAGGACAACGGCGCGAATCCGCAGATGAAGCACGCGAGATTTTACGCCGATCATTTTGACAAAATGCAAGCTGAGAATATCGGCTATCTGCTCTGGGGCAGTGTCGGGACGGGCAAGAGCTTTTTCGCCGCCTGCATCGCCAATGCCCTGATGGAGAAAGAAATCCCCGTCCGCATGACGAACTTTGCCGCTGTCCTCAATGACCTGTCCGGCAGCTTTGAGGGCAGAAACCAATACATCGCCCGTCTGTGCCGCTATCCGTTGCTGATTCTGGACGATTTTGGCATGGAGCGCGGCACGGAATACGCTCTGGAACAGGTCTACAACGTGATAGACAGCCGCTACCGCAGCGGCAAGCCCCTGATTGTCACCACCAATCTGAGTCTTGACGAATTGCAGCATCCGCAGGACACGCCCCACGCCCGTATTTATGACCGGCTGCTGGAAATGTGCGCCCCGATCCTGTTCACCGGGACAAACTTCCGCAGACAGACCGCACAGAACAAGCTGGATAGATTAAAAACGATGATAAAGGAGAAGGAGTGCCTATGAACAATACCGCGACCGCAAAAGAAACCGTGCGCCGTCCCGCGCCCGCCGCTCCTTCCTCTGCCGGAAGGATGACCCGCAGGGTGGGCAACACCACCTATCGCGTGACGCTGCATTTTAAAGAAAACGGCAAGGAGGATATGAACGACAAAATCAAGCGGCTGATCAGAATGGGCTGCGAAGGTTGAGAAAGCGAGGAATTACGATGAAAACCCGGAAAAGTTTACATTGTCCGCTTTACTGCGGCAGGAAAATCGGCTATACTGTAATTGCCACAAATGAGCTGGCTGTCTGAAAGAGGTATCGTTATGAACAACAGACAGTCACAAGAAAAAATCACCGCCATCTATTGCCGCCTGAGCCGCGACGATGATCTTGCCGGGGACAGTAATTCCATCATCCATCAGAAGGATATGCTCACGCGCTATGCCCGTGAACGGAATTTTCCGAATGTATCGGTCTATTCTGACGACGGTTGGAGCGGTACGAATTTTGAGCGTCCAGACTGGAAACGCCTGATTGCCGACATTGAAGCCGGTAAGGTGGGCATTGTCCTTGTAAAAGACCTCAGTCGCGTGGGTCGTGATTACCTCCGTGTGGGCTTTTATACGGAGGTCACCTTCCCGCAGAACGGCGTTCGTTTCATTGCCGTCAATAACGGCGTGGACAGCGCCAATCAGTCCGAGAATGATTTCGCGCCGTTTCTCAATATCATGAACGATTTTTACGCTCGTGATACCTCCAAGAAGGTCAGCGCCGTCTATCGGGCGAAGGGCAACAAGGGCGAACACACCGGCAATCATCCCATCTACGGATATCTGAAAGACCCGGAAAACAAGCAGCGCTGGATTATTGACGAGGAAGCTGCCGCCGTTGTGCGCCGCATCTTCCGTATGGTCATTGACGGCAAGGGCGTGTATCAGATCGCGGATATTCTGTCCGAGGAAAAGGTGCTTTGCCCGTCTGCCTACCTTGCCGCAAAGGGCGCGGGCAACCGCAGGAACAACAAGTTTGAAGATCCCTACCGCTGGTGGGGTACGACGGTGAGCTACATTCTCGCCCGTGTGGAGTACATGGGGCATACCGTCAATTTCAAGACATTCAAGACCTGTTACCGGGACAAGCACCGCAAGCAGGCTCCCAAAGAGGACTGGAAAATCTTTGAGAACACCCACGAAGCCATCATTGACAAGACTACATGGGAAACCGCGCAGAAGCTCCGTAGGACGATCCGGCGCGGCGACCGCAATAAAGAGCCGAACCCGCTGACTGGGCTGCTCTACTGCGGCGAGTGTGGCGCGAAAATGTATAACGAGCGCAGCGATGGGGACGCATACCACAAGACCCCGAAGGACAACTACGTCTGTGCTTCCTACCGCAAGAAAACGACCTCCTGCACCATTCACTTTATCCGCACCGAGATCGTCCGCGACCTGATTCTGGACGCGCTGCGGAATGTTGCGACCTACGCCAGAGCCAACAAGGAAGATTTCGAGCAGCTTGTGATGCAGACTACCTCCGATGCGAGAAAGCGCAGTCTGCAAAGCGGCAGGACGGAGATTGACCGTATCATGCGCCGCACAAACGAGCTGGACACGCTGCTGCAAAAGCTCTATGAGGACTACGCCCTCGGACGTTTGCCGGAGAAGCGGCACGCAAAGCTCTCCGCGCAGTATGAAGCGGAACAGGCGCAGCTTGAACAACGCAGTGCCGAGCTGATGGAGCAGATGAACGCAGAGCAGGAAGAAAGCGTCAATGTTGACCGCTTCCTGGAGCTGGTAGACCGCTATACGGACTTCACCGAGCTGACCACGCCCATGCTCAATGAGTTTATCGACAAGGTGATCGTCTACGAGCGTAGGAAGATCAACCGCTATCAGTACGACCAGCAGATCGAGATTTATTTCAATTTCATCGGCAAGGTGACGCTGCCGGAGGAAGAAACGGAAGCCGCGCCGGAAACCCCAAAAACGCTTCACGTCGCCAGCAATTCCAGCTTTGCGCCCATCGGGGACTACCTCTCCGCGCAGGGCGAAGAAGCGATTGCGCTGCCGTTCTCCAAGGTGGAGGAACTGACCGGCAAGCCGCTTTGCAAGTCGGCGTACAAGTACGCTTCCTATTGGTATCCGGCGCAGGACAGACCGCTTTCCAATACCATCTACAACGCAGGATACGACGTTGACCGTGTGGACTTAGCTGCCGGGATTGTGTATCTGACAAAAGCCGCATAATTGAACGAACACCCCGCACCGTGCGTTTACAGGACGCACGGTGCGGGGTGTTTTTACAATTTTGAGTATGTCTACCAGAATTTATAATGACCTAATAATGGGAAAATTCTCAATATTGCTGGTTTTTGAACACGATGCCGTTTCGCTCAGAGATTTTCAGTAGGATTACAGCAAGGATAAGCACCGCACCCTCGGCAATACCGTAGGTGTACCAGATGATGCTCTCGCCTACCAGTGCGGGCAGTCCCCGGATGATGAGCGTATTAAAGACCAGCGCACGGCAGATGTTGAGCGGGATCGCATAGCCGGAACGCTCGGTGGAGTACAGATACGCCGAGATCATCGTGTTCAGTCCGACCACGACAAATGCCCACGCATATTGCGGCAGATAGTACAGCGTGTATTCCAGTGTTTCGGCATCCGCACCGAACAGACTGCAAATCGGTCTGCCAAAGAAAATGCACAATCCCACGATCACGATGCTGCCCACGAAGCTGATCAGCATACCGCTGCGAAAGTACCACTTCATGTCTTTTTCTTCCTTCGCGCCGTAGGTCTGCCCGAACAGGGGCTGCAAGCCTTCGGCTGCTCCCGCGAAAACAGAGATTGCCAGAGATGCGACATAGGAAATGACGGCAAAGGCGTTCACAGCTACTTCGCCAAGATGGGCAACGATGACGGTATTCAGGCAGATGGTGGTGACGGGAGTCGCAAACTGCGCGATCATCTCCGGCAGGCCGAAGAAAATGATCTGACCGAACATTCCCATCTGCGGCTTGTAAGGACGAATGCGCAGATCGCCTTTGTGCAGGATGAAGTGCATGGCAACGACGAGCCAGCTCACGGTCTGAGAAATACCCGTGGCGATTGCTGCGCCCATAATACCCATCTGCATCGGGAACACGAACAGCCAGTCCAGGAAGATGTTCAGGACTGTGCTGATGACCGTTGCAGCAGCGACCAGTGCGGGCGAACCGTCATTGCGGCAGAAGAACTGAAAGTTGACGGAAAGTGCAGAGGGAATCGCAAACAGTCCCCACCAGAATACATATTCCTTGGCCATCGGCAGATAGAAAGCGTCCGCGCCGAGAAATTTGGACAGCGGCTCGGTCAGGAGCGTACAGACAAGCGTGATGATCGCTGCCAGAACAACATTCGCGGTCAGGGAATGCAGAAACGCCTGATTCGCACCCTCCTTGTCATTCTGTCCCAGACGGATGGCTGCAATGGCACAGCCGCCGATAGAGGTCAACATATTGATTGCAGTCGCGATCATAACCACGGGCATAGCAATATTGACAGCTCCCAACGCATCAGAACCGACCCCGCGCCCGACGAAAACGCCGTCCACAATGGTGAACAGGAAAATACAGGCGTTGGACAAGATAGACGGAATAACATACTTGAGCAGTGTTTATCTTCTTAAACTGGACATGGTTTCCTCCTGTTATTTTGCACCGAACCAACCGCTCACATAAGCGGTCAATCCGGGAATGAGTGCTTTGATTTCTTTTCCGCTGGTGTTGATACAAAGGTGATAATTCTCCTTGCTGCCCCAACGGCTGCTGGCAAACATCGCTCTGTGAGAAGCTCTGTTTCTGTCGATCTCCTTCATTTTGCGCACAAGCTGGTCTGGGGACAGTTTTTCGGATTCGTCCGAGCGTTCGAGGCAGCGGGCAACTTTCGATTCCTGATCGGCATATACGAAGATATTCAAAGGATAATGCTCCTTCAAAATCAGGTCTGCACACCGCCCGACGATCACACAATCGCCCTGTGCCGCCAGTTCTTCGATCAGCTTTTTCTGCTCTACCAGAATTTGAACAGACTGATGCCCGATGTAGTTGGGCGCGATGATATGCTTGCCGATGGTGGACGGATATAGCACCCGCACATCTTTCTCGGAAACATGGGCGATGTAATTTTTGTCCAAGTTTTTCTTCTGTGTGATCATGTCAATAATCTGCTGGTCGTAGCATGGAACCCCCAGTGCATCCGCGAGTCGCTTTCCAAGCTCACGTCCTCCGCTGCCGAACTCTCGACTGATTGTAATAATTCTCATGATTTTCCTCCTGCAATTTTTTGTTGTTGTAGTGATTTGCGAGCTGCCCACAGGCAGCTTTGATATTGCCGCCATGGGAAACGCGCATGGTTACTGCCAACCCTGCCGCTTCCAACCTTTTCTTAAATGCGCTCATTTCTTGCCGGGTGGGCTTTCGGATAGAGGATGTTGTTGTCTTGTTGTATTCCAGCAGATTGATCATAACATTTTTGCCTTGAAACCACTTCGCAAGGTTCCGGACATCTGACGGAGAGTCGTTGATGCCTGGCAAAAGCAGATAAGCGATGACAATTCTGCGGTTGTGACGCTCCGAATAGGAGAGTGCTGCCTCTACCACGCTGTCGATCGGATAGTTTTTCACACCGGGAATAAGCCTGTCTCGTACCGCCTGTGTTGTTGCATGGAGAGAAAGTGTGAATTGGATTTTCAGGTGTTCTTCACGAAGTCGTTTCAGGCGGTCGAGCGGTCCGGTTGTGGACAGCGTAATGCCGTCTGTTGGGAAATTCAGTCCGTTTCGGTCACGGAGAATGTGTATGGACTGAATCACATTGGCATAATTTAAAAGCGGTTCGCCCATGCCCATATAGACGATGCGTGTGATTTTTCTGCCAAGCAGAACGACCTGTTGTACAATCTCTGATGGAGTCAGATTGCGGACAAAGCCGTTTTTTCCGGATTCGCAGAACATACAGTGAACAGGGCAGCCGACTTGTGTGCTGACACAGACCGTCGCGCCGTCACGCCTTTTAATGCAGACGGTTTCGATACATTTTCCGTCCGGCAGCTCGAACACATACTTGTCGGTATCACCGCCGCGATATACGGTTTTCACTGTGAGCGTTTGACTGGCGGGAGCAACCTTTCTGCGGTAAAGCGATGCAAAAGCACGGCTGGCTTCCGCTTCTCCCATCACCTCGGCATATTCTTTGTAAGTAAAACCATACGGGTCAGCCCGCACAGCTTCCAGTGTCAGTTCCTTGCGCATAAAAACCTCCCGAAACAAAAAACAAGCCCGACATCTTCCATTGACCCAACCTCCGTTTTTACGGGATGGTGCTGCGGCACACGGGTCATTCGATGAATGTATGCTTGGAACATCTCCAATTAAAACTATAGTATATACCGCTTTCACAAGAAAGTCAATATTTTTCGTGTAGAAAGTCAGGGCAAGTTGCCGTGCGTAGAAAGTCGCATATTTTGAGTGAAAGATTCGATGCGCTATACGCAGGACACACCTATGCACTTCACGGAATTGGACGATAACCAACTAAACCGTAAAAGGTCACGCGAAGTCATGCATCGGATGCACGATACCGCAAATCGTGGAACGGTGCAATCTATACGCGCATACGAAAAACACTTCACGAATCCGGCAAGCATTGATTTTCCCTGCCTGATTTCAAGCCATTTTTGCCCGAAAATCTCTGTGAATCCGCATCGTTCGCAAAGTGTTTACAGTTTCATTTGAAAAACCTTCTTGACAATATTCATCGGATCTGGACTACTGGATCTTCTTCAAGTGGATATTCAAAACGGCCTGCGCCATTTTGATTTTGTCCAACACTTTCAATATCGTCATGGCCGTGTTCGATGTGTCCCAAAGCGTCATCGCTCGGGCAGCCGGGATCGTGCAAGGCTCAACGGACATTTCGGAGGCCATGCTTGCCGACTTGGAGGCCACGCTGGAAGCGCTGGGGCTTGGCTCTCTGTTGGGGCTGTGGCTGCAATCCCTGCTCATTCATGTGACCATGTGGGCGATCAATATCGTGATCTTCGTTATCGTCTATGGCCGCATGATCGAGATATATCTGCTGACCAGTTTAGCCCCCATCCCCGTGGCGACGCTCTCCAACCGGGAGCTTGGCACGATGGGCCAGAATTATCTGCGCTCCCTGTTTGCCGTGGACTTTCAGGGTATGCTGATCCTTGTCTGCGTGGCGATCTATGCGGTGCTCATTCAGGGGATCGCCACAGGTGGAGATCCCATCGGCGCGATATGGGGCTGCATGGGCTATTCCGTGCTGCTTTGCTTCTGCCTGTTCAAGACTGGCTCCATCGCCCGCAGCGTGTTCAGCGCACATTAAAAGAGTTGAGCCACCTTTTCAGGTGGCTCAGTTGGAAGAGCTATTCAGTTTTTGCGACCAGCGCCGTTCTTGGTCGGGTCAACCATGATGTACCGCTGACCGCTGTGCTGCGTGGGCGGAAGAGGTTCGCCTTTTACGACGGTTCTTTCGATTCCCGTGCGTCCACCGCGAGGGCCGACAATTTCATACTGACCTGAACGGTCGGCTTTTTCGCCGGGTTTATAGGAATTAGCCATTTGATACTCCTTTCTATCGTATTAGCACTCAATTTATTTAAGTGCTAATACGAGGATAGCACTAAATATCGGAAATGTCAATAGAAAGACACACAATATATAGTGATTTATGGAGACGTGATTTGCTTTTGACAAACCGTGTTTAATGACAAGACCGGCATCAGATGTACCATGGATAAAATTTCTGAAGGGAGAAATATGTTGATAGCAGAAAGCACTATTTGGGGACAAAATGTCCCAAAGCTGGATGCGCTGCACCTCATGGACGGGATCGAGGGCTTGCGTTCTCTGCCGAAGCATAGCGTGGATATGCTTCTAACCGATCCGCCCTACGGCACGACCCGGAACTTTTGGGATGTGCCGCTGCCGCTCCCGGAGCTGTGGGAGGCGGTGCGCTGGGCGGTGAAGCCCAACGGAGTCATCCTTTTTTTCGCTCAATGCCCCTTTGATAAGGTGCTGGGCGCATCCAACCTCGCCATGCTCCGCTATGAGTGGGTGTGGTACAAATCCCGGGCAACGGGCTTTCTTAATGCCAACCGTGCGCCGCTGAAAAAGTCCGAGAACATTCTGGTGTTCTATCAGAAGTCCCCGGTGTACCATCCGCAATTCACCTACGGGGAGCCGTACCGCAAGACTAATCCCCGCAGCGGATGCAGCACCAACTACGGCAAGTTTGAACGGACAGGCTCAGAGTCCAGCGACGGACGGCGTTATCCGGGAAATGTGCTGTTCGTGCCGACGGTGATGGGCGGCATACATCCCACGCAAAAGCCCGTGGAGTTGTGCGAGTATTTCATTAAGACCTACACCGACGAAGGAGCGGTGGTGGCGGACATCTGCGCGGGCAGCGGCACGACTGCCGTTGCCGCCATGAACACGCACCGCCGTTTCATCTGCTTTGAAAATGCCCCCTCCATCTACACCATTGCCGCCCAGCGTATCGAGCAGGCGCGGCTGGCCGTGGCCGGGGGCGGGAAAGGTACCTAATCTTGCAGCAAATTTGCTGTTGAATTTTACAGCAGAATGGGGTATACTGTGTTTGAAAGGAGCTGATAGATATGCCGAACATTAAACCCATTTCTGACCTGCGAAATTACAGCGAGGTACTGCATGATGTGGCTGTGGGCGCTCCTGTCTTTTTGACGAAAAACGGGCGCGGGCGGTACGCTATCGTGGATATGCAGGACTATGAGAGAACACAAGCGACCATCCGCCTGATGAATGAGCTTGCAAAAGGCCGTCACTCCGGCGAAACGGAAGGCTGGCTGACACCGGACGATATGAGGGCGCATTTCCGCGCAAGAGCGAATGAAGAATAAAATTCATTATTCACCCGAGTCCCGTCGTGATTTGGATGACATTTGGGATTACATCGTATCGGAACTTCAAAATCGTTCTGCTGCGGAGCGCGTGATCAATCGCATTATAGACGCGGTTGACCCGTTGAAAAATTTCGCAGAAATGGGAACCCCGTTATCCTCTATTGCAGATATAGGAACTGACTATCGTTTTCTTGTCAGCGGCAATTATATGGTGTTTTATCGTGTGCAAGGCAACGATGTCTACATTGACCGTGTTCTGTATGGCCGCAGCGATTACATGAGCGTCCTGTTCAAAGACTTGCTGCGCGAAGAAACAACCGAATAAACATCATTTTTGCTGACCCTAACAAAATGATCCGACAAGACCGCTTGCTTTCATGCAGGCGGTTTTTTCATGTGCAAAGGAGCGTGATTATATCGAAAAGTACCCCATCATTTACGCAGATCCCCCGTGGCGCTACTCGGCTAAGAAAGTGCAGGGCGCGGCGGAAAATCACTACCCCACCATGAGCATTGAGGAATTGTGCGCGCTGCCTGTGGCCGACCTTGCGGCCAAGGGCAGCGCCCTTTTTATGTGGGCGACCTTTCCCCAGCTCCCGGAGGCCCTGCGGCTCATCCGTGCGTGGGGCTTCACCTATAAATCCGTTGCGTTCGTCTGGCTCAAAAAGAACAAAAAGGCGGATAGCTGGTTTTATGGGCTGGGCTTCTGGACGAGGGCGAACGCCGAGATCTGCCTGCTGGCGACCAAGGGACATCCGAAGCGGCAGGCCGCCGACATTCACCAGTTTATCATTTCGCCTATCGAAGCCCACAGCAAAAAGCCGGATGAAACCCGTGATAAGATCGTTGCCCTCATGGGCGATTTGCCCCGCGTGGAGCTGTTCGCAAGGCAGACCTCTCCCGGCTGGGATGTGTGGGGCAACGAGGTGGAGCCGACGATCCCGGACTTTAGGACAAATTGTCCCGAAGTGTAGAAAGGAGTGTAATCCATGCCCTATGTGAATGTCCCGAACGACCTTTCCAAGATCAAGACAAAAATCGCGTTCAACCTCACCAAGCGGCAGCTCATTTGTTTTGGTATCGGGGCGGCGGTGGGTATTCCCACCTATCTTTTGACCCGGCAGGCCATCGGCAACACCGGGGCGCTGTTCGCTATGCTGACGATTATGCTCCCGGCGTTCCTGCTGGCGATGTACGAAAAGGATGGCTTACCCTTTGAAAAGGTGATCCGCAATATCATCCGGGTCAAGTTTACCCGTCCCGGCATCCGACCGTACCGAACGGAAAATATCTATGCCCCATTTGCGCGAAAGGAGGAGCCTATTGAGCAAAGCAAAAAAGCAAAAAAGCGGAAATAAGCACCGGGCGCTGTCCGCCCAGCAGACCATTCCTTATATCGCCATGCACCCGGACGGGATCTGCCAGCTCCCCGGCGGGCTTTACACAAAGACGCTGGAATATGAGGACATCAATTATGCCGTAGCGTCCACGGAGGATCAGACTGCCATTATCAGCGGGTGGAGCGCGTGCCTGAATTATTTTGACAGCTCTCTGCCGTTCCAGCTTTCCTTTGTCAACCGCCGCAGCCGGAACGCCAACCGCTACAAGGTGAATATCCCGGCGCAGGAGGATGACTTCAACAGCATCCGGGGCGAGTATGTGGAAATGCTCAAAGGCCAGATTGCCAAGAGCAACAACGGCATTGAGCGGTACAAGTACATCACCTTTGGCCTGCCTGCCGAGGGTGCGACGGAGGCACGTCCCCGGCTGGGGCGCGTGGAGGCGGATGTCATGGGCAACCTAAAGCGGCTGGGCGTCCAGTCCCACCCGCTGGATGGCCGGGATCGGCTGGCGGTGCTGCATGGGCAGATGCACCCCGGCGGGCGTGAGCCGTTCCGCTTTGCGTGGAAAGACATTCCCAAGACGGGCATGGGGACAAAGGACTACATCGCCCCGGACAGTTTCGACTTTCGGCAGAGCCGGACTTTCCGTGTCGGCCAGATGTGGGGTGCGGCATCCTATTTGCAGATCATGGCGTCGGAACTTTCGGATAAGCTGCTGGCGGAGATTTTGGAACTGGACGCCGAGCTGACCGTCACCATGCACATTCAGACGGTAGACCAGCTCAAGGCCATTAAGACGATCAAGGGAAAGATCTCCGACATAGGCCGCATGAAAGCGGAGGAACAGAAAAAGGCTGTCCGTGCCGGGTATGATATGGAGATTTTGCCGCCTGACCTCATTACCTTTTCCAAGGACGCCGCCGAGCTGCTCTCCGACCTGCAAAGCCGCAACGAGCGAATGTTCCTGCTGACCTTTACGGTGGTAAACCTCGCTCCCACCCGGCAGCGGCTTGAAAACGATGTGTTCACGGTGAGCGGCATCGCACAGAAATACAACTGCGCCCTGCGCCGTCTGGACTGGCAGCAGGAGCAGGGGTTTGTGTCCTCGCTGGCTCTCGGCTACAACGGCATTGAAATTCAGCGGGGCATGACCACCAGCTCCACGGCCATCTTCATTCCCTTTATGACCCGGGAGCTTCGCATGGACGGGCAGGCGCTTTACTACGGCATGAACGCTCTTTCCAATAATGTCATCATGGCTGACCGCAAAAAGCTGAAATCCGCCAACGGAATGTATCTCGGCTCTACGGGCAGCGGCAAGAGCTTCGCCGCCAAGCGGGAGCTGATCAATGTGTTCCTCGCCACCAATGACCGCATCATCGTGGTTGATCCGATGGGCGAATACGCCCCGCTGGTGCGGCGGCTTGGCGGACAGGTCATCGAAATCGCCCCGGACAGCCCGCATCACATTTCGCCTATGGACTTGCAAATGAATATCAATGACGAGGACAGTCCGCTTTCCATGAAGGCGGATTTTTTGCTGTCCCTGTGTGAGCTGATCGTGGGCGGCAAGGAGGGCTTGCAGCCCATCGAGAAAACCGTCATTGACCGCTGTGTGCGGCTGGTCTACCGGGAAATGGCGCTGGGGCTGGAAACGGCAAAAACGCCGCTGCTGCAAGATCTGTATGAGGAGCTGCTGCGCCAGCCCGAGCCGGAGGCGCGGCGGGTGGCGACGGCGCTGGAGCTTTACTGCACAGGCTCTCTCAACCTCTTTAACCATCCCACAAATGTTGACCTCAACTCCCGTGTGGTCTGCATCGTCCTAAAAGGCTTGGGCGAAAACCTCCGCAAGATCGCCATGCACACCACCAACGAATTTGTCACGGCGGCGGTGAACGCCAACCACGCCGAGGGCGTGGCGACTTGGTGCTACTTTGACGAGTTCCACATCCTGCTCCGTGATCCGCTGACGGCCAGCTACTTTGTGGCGGTATGGAAAATGCTCCGCAAAAAGGGCTGTGTTCCCTCGGCACTGACGCAGAATGTGAAAGACCTGCTGGCCAGCCGGGAGATCGAGAACATTTTGGACAACACGGATTTCATGGTGCTGCTGTCGCAGGCGCAGAGCGACCGTGCGATCTTGGCAAAGCAGCTCGGCATTTCCGAGCATCAGCTCTCCTATATCACGCACTCCAATTCCGGCGAGGGATTGCTGTTCTATGGAAATGTCACCATCCCGTTTGTAGACCGTTTCCCCCGTGGAGAGATCTATGACCTGCTGACTACCCGCCCGGAGGATCTTGCCCATGAGCGAACAGACGAGTAACCCCACTTCGGGACAAAATGTCCCGAAGTCCAAATTCCGCAGAAAGAGCCGGCAGGAGCAGACGGTGGTGTCCAAGCTGCGGATGGAGCGCCGGGGTGAGAAGCTGGACGCCGCCCGGGAGAAGCTGGCAAAGCAGAAGCCGCCGAAAAAGCCCGGTGCGGTCAAGCGCCTTGCCCATACCGCCGGACACGGTTTCCACGGCTTTGTGCATGGCAAGCTCTATGAGGTCGAGCATGAAAATGTCGGCACGGAGGGCGCGCACCGTTCCGAGCTGGCGGCAGAGTCCGTGTACCGCTTCGGCAGGCGCAAGCTCCGCAAGGCCATCCGGGAACACCCTGCAAAGGCGGTGGAGCGTGCCGAGAGCAAGCACATCAAAGCCACGGCGGATTATTACTACCGCAAGACTGCGGAGGAACACCCGGAAATGCAGGAGGGCGGCGCGGTGTCCCGGTATCTGCAAAAGCAGAAAATCAAGCGCCAGTACGCAAAGCAGGCGCGGGAGGCTGCCAGGCAGACCGCCAAAGCCGCCGAGGGTACGGCGTCCGTTACGGGCAAGGTGACGGAAAAGGTGTCCGCCTATATTAAGGAACACCCCGGCGGGCTGCTCCTGCTGCTGGCGGCGTTTCTTCTGCTGGTGGTGCTGCAATCGTGTATGTCCTCGCTGGTGACGGTGGGCAACGGCGTGGCCGGAGCCATCGGCGCGTCCACCTATGCCGCCGAGGACGCTGACCTGCTGGGGGCGGAGGCCGCCTACTGCGCTTTGGAGGACGAGCTGCAACGCTACCTCGACACCTACACCCGCACCCACGATTATGACGAGTATCATTTTGACCTCGATACCATTGAACACGATCCCTATGTGCTGCTGTCCATCGTCTGCGCGCTCCATGAGGGCGAGTGGACGCTGGACGAGGTGAGGGGGACGCTCCAAATGCTCTTTGACCGTCAGTACATTTTGACCGAGGATGTGGTGGTGGAGGTGCGCTACCGTACCGTTACCCGGACGGACAGCGAGGGCAACAACTATGATGTTGAAGTTCCGTACAACTATTACATCTGCTATGTCACGCTTGAAAACTTCAATCTCTCCCATCTGCCCGTTTACATCATGGGCGAGGAAACCCTGTCACGGTATGCCCTCTACATGGCGACGCTGGGCAACCGCCCCGACCTGTTCCCGTCCTCGCCCTATGTGGGCAAGTACACCAACAAGCCCCCGGCACATGAGATCCCGGAGGACTACCTTGCCGATGAAACCTTTGCCGCCATTCTAAAAGAGGCGGAAAAGTATGTGGGATACCCCTATGTTTGGGGCGGCAGCAGCCCATCCACATCCTTTGACTGCTCCGGCTTCGTCAGCTATGTCTACAACCAATGCGGCTGGGACTTCGGGCGGCTGGGGGCGCAGGGGCTATACAACATCTCCACCCGGACGAGCAGTCCCAAACCCGGCGACTTGGTATTTTTCACGGGGACTTATGACACGCCGGGGATCTCCCATGTGGGCATCTATGTGGGTGACGGCTGGATGCTTCATTGTGGCGACCCCATCAGCTATGCCAACCTCAACACGAGTTACTGGCAGTCCCATTTCTACGCCTACGGAAAATTGTTTTGACAGGAGGTTTTTATGGCTATCTCCAAAAGCGCAAAAATTCAGGCTGAGATTGAAAAGGTCACGGCCAAGATCAACGAGCAGCAGGCACGGCTCAAGGAGCTGGAGCAGAAAAAGCTGGAGGCTGAGAACAGCGAGATCGTGGAGATCGTGCGCGGCATGAGCGTTTCGCTCACCGACCTGCCCGTGCTGCTTCAGACCATCAAGAGCGGCGGCACTTTGGGACAGAATGTCCCGAAGTCCGATCCCACAGACAAGGAGGACAGCGAATGAACAAGTGGATGAAGAAGCTGACGGCGGCGCTCTGCGCCGCTGTTTTGATGTGCGGCATGGCGGTCACGGCCTACGCTGGGGGCGGTGAGGAATGGGACGGCCTTGCCCCGGTGGAGGCGCTGCCCACGGAAACCGTTGACCCCGGCGAGGGCTTCACCGAGGACGGCAACCTTGTGACCCGTGACCTGCTCTATGACAAGGCTACCAATAAACAGTTCATCACGGTGCAGACCAGCGGCGGCAGCACCTTTTACATCGTCATTGACTATGACAAGCCCACCGATGAGGACGGCGAGCAGTACCAGACCTACTTTTTGAACATGGTGGACGAGGCCGACCTGCTGGCGGCGATGCAGGCTGCGGGCGGTGAGCTACCGGAGTGTGCCTGCGCGGACAAATGCGCCGTGGGTGCTATCAACACAGATTGCACCGTCTGCGCCGTGAATATGGGCGAGTGCCAGGGCAAGGCTCCCGAGCCTGTGCCTGTGGTAGAGACGGAGCCTGACCCCGAGCCGGAGCAACCAAAGAACAGCGGCGGGACGATCCTGCTGGTGCTGGCCGTGGCGGTCATCGGCGGCGTGGCTGGCTGGTATTTCAAGATCTACCGCCCCAAAAAGCAGCAGGCCGCCGACGCTGCGGAGGACTACGGCGACGATTATGACGATACCCCGCCTTGGGAGGACGAGGGCGAAACGGAAAGTGAGGATGAAGCATGAGATTTACCAACAGCCCCTATGAGGACTTTATGAAAGAAAAAAGCTACTTCAAGGGCGTTCCGCCCAGCCTGCCGCCCAAAGGCTCCCGCTGTGACGGCTGCTCCTACTGGCGCGGGATCGGCTGCGTGTTCTGCTACCGGGAACAGCTCAAGCCCAAGACAGGGGGCAAAAATGAGCCGTGAACTGACCCGGCAGGAAAAGGCGGCGATCCGCAAGCTGGTGACAAAATGGTGCGCCAACTACGATAAAGACTATGGCTGCCTGCCGCTGGACTGTCCCTGCTATATGCTGGGCAAGTGCTGGACGGGCGCTTATTGCCGCTATTTCCGCGCGGCGGTGCTGCCCCTTGATCCTGTGCTGGAAAGGTCGCTGACCGTGGAGCGTATCACAGAAACCCGGCCTTGCCCGGTATGCGGCAGGGCTTTCCTTCCGGATGGGCGGCAGCGGTACTGCTCCCCGGTCTGCGCCGGGGCTGCCCTGCGGGAGCAGAAGCGGGCGTATATGCGCCGCAAGCGGAGGTAGTGCGTGGAAAAATAGCCCCGGAAAACGCCTGTATTTACAAGGCTTTTCCGGGGCGCTTTTGGGGTGGACGGTATGTTTTCCCGTCCGCCCCTGTTTTCGCAGAAATACTTTCCACATCAAAGCAACAGGACTTTGGGACATTTTGTCCCGAAGTCCCGGCTGAAAGGAGGAATTATGCCTAAATATTATGACATCAGCGAGGCGGCGGCAAAGCGGGCAAAGGACATGAACAGCTATTCCGACTATGCCCCCGGCTCGGCTACGGCGGGCTACCGGGCGATGGTGGATGAAGCCTATGCGCTGGCAGAGAAACAAAAGGCGCAGGTCGATCCCATGTACCATGATAAGATCGATGCCCTTGTTGACCGCTACGCCCGCAGACTGGCGGAAAACCTCAATGAGCGCAACGCCATTGACGCCCGTGTGCCGTCCATTCTGATCACCGGGGGCGGCAATTTCCCCGTGGCGAAAAAGACCAAGCAGAACGCCGCCCGGGATCGAAATTACGGCGAGTATGCCGAAATTGAAAAGCTGCTGGACAAGATACGCTCCACAGGCCGGGGTGGTATCAGCGCCGACGATGACCTCGCCGTGGAAAAGCTCACAAAAAAGCTGGAGGGAATGGAGTCTCAGCAGGCCATGATGAAGGCGGTCAATGCCTACTACCGCAAGCACAAGACGCTGGAGGGCTGCCCCGAGCTGACGGCGGAGCAGGTGGAAAAGGTCAAGGCGTCCATGTCCCAAGACTGGCGCAAAGACCCCGTTCCGTTTCCGTCTTATCTGCTCACCAACAATAACGCCAATATCCGCCGTGTGCGCCAGCGCATCGAAGAGCTGAGCCATAAGGCGGAGTTTGTGGGCTGGACATTCCCCGGCGGCGAGGCCAAAGTCAATGAAACGGAGAACCGCTTGCAGCTCATTTTTGAAGATAAGCCGGACGCCGACACCCGGCAGGCGCTCAAAAGCGAGGGCTTCAAGTGGGCGCCCAGCCAAGGAGCATGGCAGCGGCAGCTCAATCAGAACGCCATCCGTGCCGCCGCAAGGCTGGACTTCCTGCGCCCGGAGGATGGCAAAAGCCCTTATCAGCTTCAGCCCTTTGCGAAACGGGCGGAGAAAGATGTATCACGGTGAGGAGGTTATATGGACAAAAACCAAGGCTATGAGATCATCAAGGCCGTCATGCTGGAAAACGGCAGGGGCTTTGCGCTGGGGCATCATCCTACCGCACCCTCGCCCTATGTCACATGGGCTTGCTATGATGACAAGGACGGCCAGCGGCAGTATGAATGGGGGCATTATGGCAGCGACCGTGCCGCTCTGGAACAGGATTTTGCGGCGCGGGTGCAGGAGTACCAACGCCTTTACAATGTCGGTGTCAAGCAGACCGAGGCTCCCGGCCGTTACAAGTATTATTCCACCCAGCGCCCTGTGGACATTGGGACATTCCCCAAGCCGACCCGCAACGCCCCGGATGAGATCGTCAACTACGATCAGCGCGTCCCGGTTGAAAACGGGTCATTTCTGGCGTGGGGACATCTGACCTACACACGGCCATTGACCAAGCGGCAGGCGTCTGACTATGAGCTGCGGCCTGCGCCCGACAATCCCGACAGACCCCGTTCGATCCGGGAGCAGATGAAAACCGCCGCAAAACAGGCCGAGGCTGACCGGGGGCAATCCGCCCCAAAGAAAAATGCCCCTGACCGGGGCGAGAGATAGGAGGATATTTATGGAGCAGGAACGCAATCCCAACAAGAACGCCGAGCTTGCGATGGAGCAGAATGGGAACATGATCGACGGTATCATCAACAATCTGCCTGTGCTGCCCCGGTCGGAAAAGCCTTTGGACAAAGTACGGGAACACCCGCCGAAACGCCGCAGCCGGGAGCGTGAGGAGCGTTGACAAAAAAGCGGCGGCGCTCTGTCCATCTTCATGTGATGGTAACGCCGGAGGAACAGGCATTGATCGCTGACCGTATGGCCGAGGCCGGGATCTCCAACATGGGAGCCTATATGCGGAAAATGGCGCTCAACGGCTATGTCCTCCATGTTGACCTCTCGGACATCCGGGAGCTGGTGGCCTTGCAGCGGCGGTGTGCCAACAACCTAAACCAAGTGGCCGTCCATGCCAACACCTACGGCATCTATCCCTCGGAGATCGCGTCGCTCCAAAAGGACTATGCCGACCTTTGGGAGCCGCTGTCCGAGCTACTGAAAAAGCTGTCGGCTGTGGTGAGCCTATGACCTGTCGGGGAGCGGCCTTGCGCCGTTCCCCGGCTTTCTCGGCTTTGGACAATCATAGTTAGAAGTAGGGAGAACTGTTATCAAAAATAAGAGTGGCTTCTTCCTCTAAATTGTGATATATTCAACTTAAAGGAGACGGTTTATAAGCCAGCTCCAAATACGAATTACGGAGGGACAGATTATGAGAATTACGCATAGCGATGCAATCGTCTTGGAAAGTGTTGTTAGAAATGTTTTTTCATGTGATCGCGCCGGAATGGGAGGCTATATTGATGCAGACCATTTTGAATCGGCTCCGTTTGATGCGGCACTTATCGCGCTTGCTCCTTTGTGGCAAAAAGCTGATTTTCACGAGATTGAGGATTTTTTGTTCAAGTGGGAACATATACTCCGTGAGGATGAAGATATGAGTGCTGATATTCAATCTTATATCAGAGAGCTTGATGACCTCACTAATCTTCTTATGCAACGATAATTCTTCGATAAAAAGACAACACATGGATTTCATAGTGACGGTGGGATTTCTCACCGTCATTATTTTTATAAAAAGGAGGGCTGCCTACGGCCACAACCTACTACAAGAAGCACAAAATTAGCAGGGGCGAAACCATCGCGCAGTCCTTGAAAGAACGGTTTGACTACGGGCAAAACCCGGACAAGACCGAGGGCGGCGAATTGATCTCGTCCTACGGCTGCGACCACATGACCGCCGATGCCGAGTTCCTTTTAAGCAAGGCCAAGTACAAGGCCGCCACAGGCCGGGAGCAGCGGCGGGACGCGGATGTGCTTTGCTATCAGATCCGCCAGTCATTCAAGCCCGGGGAGATCACGCCGGAGGAGGCCAACCGCATCGGCTATGAAACAGCGATGCGCTGGACAAAGGGCAAGTATGCCTTTTTCGTTGCCACTCACACGGACAAGGCACACATCCATAATCACATTTATTATAACTCGACCTCGCTGGACTGCACCCGGAAGTTCCGGGACTTCATCGGCTCTGGCCGTGCGGTGCGGCGGCTCTCTGACCGCATTTGCCTTGAAAATGATCTGTTCGTCATTACCAATCCCAAGCTGCACAGCAAGGGGCGCTTTCTCCATTACGGGGCGTGGCTGGGGACGGAGCGGCAGCCCTCGTACAAGGAGCAGCTACGGCTTACCATCAATGAAGCTCTTGCCAAACGCCCCGCCGATTTTGATGCTTTCCTCCGGCTCATGGAGTCGTCCGGCTACACGGTCAAGCATGGGCGCGGCGGTACGATTTCTTTTCTTGTTCCGGGGCAAGAGCGGGCGACACGGCTGCGGGCGTCCACCCTTGGGGACGGCTACGATCCCGAGGACATCAAGGCTGTCATCGCTGGGGAGCGTCCAATCCCGGAACGGCCTGTTTCTGCGCCTGCTGCCCCTCGCCGTGTCAATCTGATCGTGGATATACGGGAGCGGCTGCGCTCCGGTAAGGGTACAGCCTATGCGCGGTGGGCAAAGGTCTATAACCTAAAACAGATGGCGGCGGCGCTTCAATTCATGCAGGAGCAGAATATCACCGAGTATGACCAACTCTCCGCCAAGGCCGAGGACGCCGTTTCCCGCTTTCACGCGCTGACCGAGCAACTCCGGCGGACGGAGGCTGACCTGTCCGTAACCTCCGAGCTGATGGGAGCCGTGGTGCAGTACGCCAAGACCCGCCCCGTCTTTGACGGGTACAAGGCTACAAAGTACAGCCGGAAATACCTTGTCGAGCATGAAGCGGAGTTGGCGGACTACCGGGCAGCCAAGGCCACGATGGGAGAACTGCTGGGCGGTGAAAAGCTGCCTAAGATGGCAGAGCTAAAATAAATATCCCCCGGCCTAGCCGGGGGTATTTCTTAGACGGGCAAAGCCCTAT
>ENA-ORTQ01001134-ORTQ01001134.1-human-gut-metagenome-genome-assembly--contig:-NODE-1134-length-29523-cov-3.992772_pt1 | contig 29523 bp, 25 predicted proteins | sample MGYA00241912_ERZ509188 | MGnify/ENA primary metagenome ERZ509188 (study PRJEB26280, sample SAMEA2338849) | human gut metagenome | biome: human gut; feature: human-associated habitat; material: faeces...
TTTTGATTGGAAATGGAATTGCTCTCACGCTGCTGGTCATCATCTTTGCCAAAGTCATCACGGCTCAGTCGTTCGTACAGAGCTGTGATTTTCTCGTTTTTTCTCATAACTTGCGCTCCTTTCTTCGGTTTTAGGTTGTGTGTTCTAAGAGACTTCCCAACCGCTTGATTAAGAAGTCTTTTAGAGCATACAACACCAGCAGCGAGCTTATACGCCTTGAATTGTTTGAGTGCAAATGCACCCAAGCGCCGTTGTTCGGCATCGGGTTTCGTTTCAAAGATGTCACCGTAATCAGCCATGACTTCGGGATCTTCGTGCTTTGTGCCGTTCAGCCAGCACTCCACGATCTCAAATTCAAGGTCAATACAGTTCTTAAACTCCTCATCGTCCTCACGGCACTCCGAATTGTTTATCATGTCGATCAGCGTTTCAAAGTTCCATTGATCTTCGGGGTACATAGCAAAAATCAGTGCAATATACGCAGTATAGAGCAGTTTCTCTGCTTTCACCCAAAAGTCATCGCCGGACGGCTGCTGAGAAGAAGAAGTATTCTTGATAAGGACTTCCACGAATTTGAGAATGTCCTTCTCACGGTTTTTCTTGCTGATGTAAGCAAACGGATTGTAGTGCATCGACTTCGCAAAATCAATGGTATTGAACACCTTGATCTTGTAAGGCTCATAGACAGGGATATATCTGCCTTTTTTATCTTTCAGATAGTTTCCCTTATCGTCCCTGCGGTACACAACATTTCCGTCAACTCGTTTCGGGCGGCCCCTTTGGAGCATTCTTCCGCACTCCACAAGCACCGTGCCTTTCGGATCGGTGACTACATAGGAGGAGTGCATCTGCATCAAGTTCGGCTTTACGAAAAAGCGTGTCTTACCTGAACCTGAGCCACCGATCACAAGAATGTTCTTATTGCGGGCGAATTTCGGTGCAGAGGGCTTACCCATGGTCAGAGATTCCGTCTTTGTGAGTATCACATTGTTTTCGGGACAGGATAAGTCCACATACGGCTCAATATCCTTTTCACCACCCCATACGGCAGAGCCGTACTCCTCACCCTGACGGAACTTCTTCCTGTTTTTCGACTTGACGTAGAGGACGAGCCTCATTACTCCCGCCAAACCCAAGCCGATAAGAAGATCAAACGGGTGTAAACTTGGAAAGATCCTTGCAAATGCCACACCGAGATTACTCATGAAAGGCAGAAGCTTTTCCTGAAAGCCGTTGCCCTCAGCGGTTCGGTACGCAAAGCCGATCAGATTTCCCACATAAGAGAAAGCGACATAGGGAATAGTCTTGATGATCAGCTTTTTGAGTTTTCTCGTGTCGATCTGCAATTTGCAGACTTTTCCTTTCTGTTGGTATCGGCACAAAAGACTGCCGTAAAAATATCATCGCCCCTTGCCCGTGGAACGGGTGCAGGCTGGAAGTGGTTGTAGATCACCGTCTGTTCTCCCTTGTTTTCTCTCTCTGTTTCTGTTTGCGAGGTTTGTTCCTGATCTTCTGAGCCTGCTGCTGCATCTGCTCACGGGTGAACTCACCACGCTTCTGCGATATGCCCTGTCCCTTACCGACATACTCCGAAAATGCTCTCTTGAAATCCTCTGTTTTGGCAGCGGAAAAGAAAACATGATAGGTAGGCGGAGTGGTGCTTTTATCTCTTTTCAGGGCAAAATCCACATCATATTTTCGTGCGGTTTTCAGAAAATCTCCGATATTTCTGTCTGAAACCTCAATGCTGTCGAGCTTGGACGGCGACTTCGCCTGCAACTGCTTGTAGGTCATTCGCCCTTTTTTCTCTGCCTTGCCCGACATAAACTCCCGCAATGCCGATTTCAGCACATTAGCAGTCATTTTCTCCGCTTTAATCGAAATATCAATGGTTTTCTTCGCACCGTTCTCATAGTCCGAAGGCATCAGGCATCACCACCTTCGTCTGCGGTCGGCATCTCAAAAGTGGAAAATGCTTCACTCTGGAGCCAACGGGTAATATCGCCCTGGACACTCATCACCTTATCGTAGTCGGACGAGTGATAAAGCAGATTCTCCCTGTTGGTCACATCAGTGCCAACAATGCAGTAAGCATTTTCCGTATGCTCATCATCGACACCGACAGAACGCACCTCGACGCTGACCGCAATCAGGTTATCGTAGTTGATGAGATCGCCCTCCGGTGTCAGAATAGACTTAGCCATGATCTTCACCTTCCTTTCCAAAAAGCTCATTTGCCGTCTTTCAAGCAGCTACGTCCGGTTTCTTATTCGCACCCATAGCCACCACCCCCTCTCAGGAACGTTCAGTCATCATAAACGCCAAAATCTCTTTTGACAGCATACTCAGCCCACCGTCCCTCAGCATTTTCCTTGAACCGCTTGCCGTTGGCTTCGTTGAACAGAGTGCTGATAAGATAACTCTCATAGTTTCGCACATTGTCTGCACGCTTCATCTGCTCAATCGCATTTTCAAGGACGTTTATATCAACCTTTAGCATAGTGGACTTGACAACTTCTCTGGGAAAATCCTGTCCGCAGATACGCTCTGTTTTCTTTCTGGAGCATATCCGCCGAACGATTATCTGAATGATCTCCTCAGCTTCTTCCTCATCACCGAGCCACTCTGCAAAGTATGGAAAGTCGATGTTGGTTTTCACTACCTCGGTATAGATCTCTTTTTCGCTGATATATCCGTCGCTCTGTCCGTCTGTATGTCTTTCAGCAGCTTTTTCGCTGTCGGAGTGGGATTGATCGATAGATACTTGATCACTCCGTATTTGATTATTATTTATTATCTTCTTAGTATTTATTTGCCCCTGATTTTCTACCGCTTGTTTTTCTATGAGTAGAATTTCAAGGGGTAGATTTTCTATGCCTTGTTTTTCTGCCCCTTGCGGTGCTTTTTTTACTGAGCTTACTTTGGCATATGTATCATCATCGTCCCGATCAGCATCAGGCGTATCCTTTTCTGAATACTCATAGAAGTCATAGACATACTCGATCCGACCGCTGTTCGTTTCATTCGGCATCAGCTTAGTCACATTGAGATACCCCCAATGCTTCAGTTCGTCCAATGCTGCCTTGATTGCTGTTTCTTTCTCTTTGCAGATCGCAGTCAGACCTGAGATAGAGTAATCCCAATTCTCCGGCAAGGAAAGAACTTTACTCAGAAGTCCGATCGCTTTCAGGCTGAGGTTTGTTGACCGCAGATGATAGTTGCTCATTACGGTATAGTTTGCATTTTTATTGACACGGCACACCGATGAGGGCGTTGTTTTGACCTTTTTTGTTTTCTTAGCAGACATATCCATTCACCTCCTGTTTTCAGCTCAAGCGAGCTTCATTTGCGTGATCCTGAGCTTATTGACCATATAGGTCTTACCGCTGCATCGGAGGTAGCCTGCATCGTAAAGTTCGTTCAGAGCGTTCCTGATAGTTTTCAAAGAATCATTCTCAAAGAACGGACAAAGCTCCTCTGCGGTATGATAGTCCGTATCGGGAAAATTGAGCATTCTCAGCAGAATAGCTGTTGCTTCGCAGGACAGCTTGTCATCGCTGATCGTGATGATTTGGCGTTCAGACATAAAAAACCTCCTATTTTTCATTACGCATAACTAAAACAGCAGACGTGATATTCGATTTTCAGGCATAAAAATAGCGGACAACGCTCCAATTATATGGAACATCGTCCGCTGAATGATTGCTTTTTTGATTGAATTTTAGAGGTCAAAAGCACGGATCCGCTTTATTAGTAACAATAGATTATCATTTTCTTGTGTGGCAAATACACGAGACATTTCCTGTCCTTTGTGCCAATTTCTTCTACAAAAATCGGCATTTTTCGCAGGGAACTAAATTTATTTCGTGTGTCTACCGTAGGTCTACCAAGTCAAGTTATCGGCTTTTGTCTACCACAAATCTACCGAAAGTTTACCAAAAAACATGGTTTTTTATGATTCTTGAAAGCTGCTGTAATTCGGTGTTTTTCAATTTTTGATGCTCAAAAAGCTCGAAAAATCGGGCAAAAAAGGGAACGAACGACCACAAAAGAGATCAAAGCACTTCAACGATTTACAAACTTAAAATCCCTCGGAGTAAAATCCGTACCGGTTCAAGTCCGGTCAGCGGCACCAAAAAGAGGTATGCATGTACATGCATACCTCTTTTCTTTTTTTCATAAAAAATTCAGAAACTTAAAAGAAAAAAGCAGATAGGGAAGCTCCCTATCTGCTTTTTCCATTTATACTGCCTTAAAGGTTTACTTGTTTACAATATCGTCCCATGTAACATCAATACCGGCTGCTTTTCTTGCGTAATAGGTCAGCAAATATACTGCATCGGAAACCGCTACGACGCCATCTCCGTCAACATCTGCTGCTTGGAACTGTGCAGCGGTGAAATCGCTGACATCCATTCCAGCTGCGGACATCGCATAGATTTTGAGCGTAGCGACTGCATCGGATACAGAAATAACATCATCCCCATCCACATCCCCTTGCATCAATGCTGCTTCAGTTGTTGTGGTAGTCGTTGCAGTTGTTGTAACAGGAGCGGTCGTTGTAGTCGTTGTAGTCGTGGTTGCTTCTGTGGTCGTAGTTGTTTCTACAGCATCCAGTGCGACGAAATTCCGATCGTTGTGATTTGCATACTCATGTGCAGTAGATACATTGAAACCGTAAATGGTGAAAACATTCATTTTTCCAATTAATGTATATGAGTTGTAACCGTCGTAAATCTCACAATTCGGATTCAGAATTGTGATTTTTTCAAAATTGCTATTCCAGGGCTCTTGGTAGAATGCAGCATCTCCAATATATTCCACGCTCTCTGGAATTGTAATTTCGGATAAGCCGCTTAATTTAAAAGCGTCACTTTCAATTCTTTCCAATCCCTGCGGAAGTGTTACTGTTTTCAGGTTGCTTGTGTAAGAAATTGCTCCACTATTGATATATTTTAGGCTATCTGGAAGATTCAAGGTTTCCATCTGATGTTTATATAAAGCATTGGAAGCGATTCCCACAGTGCCCTTTTTAACGGTCACTTCTGAATCATCCGTATGATTGGTATTATAACCAATCAGCCAGTTATCCGCATATTTCAGTGGCGACAGACCATTTTCCATCAATGCAGAATCAGAAAATGCACCATTTGAAATGAAAGTCAAACTGTCTGGAAGGTCAATCTTTTTCAAAAATGTACACTTTGCGAATACACGATATTGCAACTCCTTCAGTCCTTCGCCAATCGTAACATTTAAAAGAGCACGATCTCCTTCAAAAGCACGTTCGCCGATTTCTTCTGTTCCATCACCAATTGTGACATCTGTGAGGGCGGTATCATTGGAAAAGACATAAGTCCCCATCTTTTGAACATTGTCGCCGATTGTAACAGTTTTAAGGTTGGAACAGTCATTAAAAGCATAATCGTTGATTTCTTTTACACCAGATTCAACCACAACTGTTTCAATTTTTGTTTTGCTAAATGCATAACTTCCTACAGATTCCACGGTACTTGGAATTGTAATTTCTTTTAAGTCTGTGCTTTCAAATGCATAACTTCCAATGGAAATCAAACCTTCTGGAAGATTCATTTCTGAAAGATTGATATAAGGGTACTGATTCTGAAATGCTCTGTCCCCAATATACTTCAAAGTGCTTGGAAGTTGAACAGAATTAATGCGACGAATGCTGCTATCTGCAATTCCGACTGTTCCTTCTTGAATAACAATGTCTTTTTCATTTTCGCTGAGATTGCTCTTCACTCCGATTACCCAGTTATTGAAATATTTAATAACAGCTTCATTGCCGTCTTCATCATATTGCTCATTAAAAATAGCAGTATGATAGAGTGCATCTTCACCCATTTTAACGACATTTTCAGAAACATTCAGCGTTGTCAACGATGTGCAATTACAAAAAGCTTCCGATTCAATTTCCGTTACATTGGAAGCATGGACCGTTGTCAGCGAGGTACAGCCATAAAAAGCCTGCTGCGGAATGGCACTGATTTCATCCGGCAGTGTGATTTCTGTCAGATTTGTGCAATTCTTAAATACAGAATCTCCCAGTTCCACGAACTGAACCGGATAGCCGTCATATTCTTCTGGGAATGTCAAAGAAGTGATGGTTGTATCTTTCACATCCGTTATTTTCAGAAGAAATGTTTCGTCTTCTTTCTGTTCCAGCACTTCGCACACCAGATTGTTGTCAATGGTGACCGGAGCACCCAATTGCAGTGTGTTTTCTGTAACGGCAGACGTTGCCGAAACAGGGAACATTTCCGCCGGAATGCATGACAGTGTAAGTATCCCCGCAGACAGCATTGCAATCGTTTTTCTTGATGTTATCTTCATAACTGTTCCTCCAACTAAAAAATAAAGAATTTAGAATCCCGCAAAATCCTTTTACAATATTATAGCATTTCTATTCATTTCTGTCAAGCTATTACAAAAGAATAGCGGAAATCTCTGTATTTTACACAAAAAAATAAATTTTCATCTAATTTTCTACTACAAAGAGCCAAATCGGAGAAATATAAAAAGAAAATCCGCCTCTCTGTGCGGATTCATAAACACAGGGAGGCGGATTTCGATTTGTTTTTACAAGGAATTGCAAATTAAGTTCTAGCCGGATATTCTGGAAGTTTGTTTGTCAAGAAGAGTACGAACTTCATCAAAGAGGTCGCATCTTTTTCATCCACGCTGCCATCTTTGTAACAATCGGCATTTTCCATTTGCGTATCAGAAAGCTGAATCATATTTGCGAGATATTTGTTCAGAACGATGATATCTCTCAAATCGACCTTATTATCGGTATTCAAGTCGCCATATGCAGTATCATCTGCATCGCTCTGTGCAATGGTGGTTTCATATACACCATCGCCATCTTCATCGACTGCAACACCAATGGTTTCTTCGTCAATCTCATAGAGTAAAACATCGGTGTAATCGGTTGAGAAAGTGATTTCTGCGTTTGCATTATCGTTGTATGCCTGTGCAGTAACATTGTTCAAGTTATCTGCATGAAGGACATAGCCCTCTTCGGTCTGCTTCATATTGGCAGCATCGACATGATTTCCTTCTACCTGGAAAGAATACCAGTCTGTTGTATGATATCCATCATTATAGAGCATATTGAAATGATAATCGGTATCGCTGCCCTTTAAAGATACATAACCAGACGGGGCGAATACGGCAACATTGCTATTAGAACCTGTTACGAAGAATGCACTATTTTCATACCACATGGACAAGTCAACATCTTCTGTTCCATCCAACTTCAATTCATAGCCCTTGGTTGCATCTCTCATTGCAAAATTCAAGTCACCATTGTTTTCGTCTACATTGTCTGTAAAGTCAGAGAAAGTTCGAATTTCATCTGCCTCTGTAGCACAGAATGTATAGGAATTTTTGTCTTGGTTGAAATTAATTTTTGTGAGAGCATAATTTGATTCCAGTGAATTGGATTGCAGGGAAGCGATAAATGGGTCAGCAGTAATTGGGTCATCTTGTGTATCAATATATCCATGATAATTGATGAAACCGATATAATCCGAAATAAATCCTAATCGATTTGCATCGCTATAATGCGGTATCGTCCAAGTACCCTTAGAGGAATTGAAATACAAATCGTACTTATCATCTGATAATTGAATCGCATTGTTGTCGTAAATCAACACTTTTCCGTTATAAGCTTTACCATTAATACTGTAAGTTCCATATTGTAAGTCGTAGGCAACAACTGCGTGCCCCCACTCATTCCCATTCGATGCAGTGCCCCAAAATGTAAGGAGCGTAGGCGATCCATCTTTTAAGCAATTCACTAAAATTTGCAGTTTTTCTTTTTCTGTAAAAAACAGAAACGTCTTACTCTTATTTTCAACTACATTTGTTTTTTGTAATGCCATATAATAGTTGATTAAAGATTTTACTTCTGCACTTGGTGGAGCATCGATATCACTTAAGAAAGTGGCACCATCTTGCCAATCGGACGGATTCAAAATGCCATTTGCTGCTAAAATAGAAGTCACAGCCATTCCGTAACAAGAACCTGACCAATTTTGATATAATAGGCCATTGACACGGGCTTTTTCTATGTTGGTCAATCCACTCATCAATTTGCTATAATCAGAATCCGATATCCCATCACGATATGTTTTGTCATATCCGCCAAAGCTGTAACCGGAATTCAAAAAGTTCCATTTGTCTGCTTCAGGAATGAATGTATACACATTTGTTGTGGTAGTTGTCGTGATTGTCGTTGCTGTGGATGGTTCTGTGGTTGTGGTAGTTGGTTGTGTAGTCGTTGTTGTGGTTTCTGATTCAGTTGTTGTTTCTGATTCGGTAGTTGTTTCTGGTTCTGTGGTTATCGTCGTTGTCGTCGTGGTGGTAGTTGTAGTCGTCGTAGTTGTGGTTGTGGTGGTTGTTACAACAGGTTCATAGTGAATAGAAACACTAGAAGCAACTGCATCATAACCAACTGAAATTTCATTCCATTCTGCTTCTGTACCATTATAATAGAGATCGGTCAGTTGACTGCAATATCCAAACGCATTTTCTCCAATGCTGGCGACACTGTTTGGAAGGGTGACGCTGGTCAAATTGCTGCACTGCCGAAATGCCCAATCTCCAATTGCAGTGACACTTTCCGGAATGGTAACACTGGTTAAGCCTTCGCAACTCCGGAATGCAGAATATCCGATACTGGTTACAAAAGTAGGAATGGTATAAGTACCTGTTTTTCCCTGCGGGTAACACAGCAAGGTTTCCATGCTTTCATCAAATAACACGCCATCTTGAGATGTATAGGAAGTGTTCGCTGCGTCAACAATAAATGCTTCTAAGCCGCTGCAATTCGAGAATGAAGTGTTTGCAATATTGGATACACCACTGGAAAGATAGATGCTTGTTAAGTTAATGCAGTCGGAAAACGCACTTGCTCCAATTGTTGTAACACTGTCCGGAATGATGACATCTGTTAGATTGGAACAACCCCGAAATGCACTTTCTCCAATATTGATTGCACCGTCTGGAATGGTGTATGCTCCAGATTTTCCCTTTGGATAATACAGTAACGTTGTCAGATCCTTATTGAACAATACGCCGTCTTCAGATGTATAAGAAGGGTTCTCTGGGTCAACCATAAATGTTTCTAAGCTGTTGCAATTGGAGAATGCAGAATTTCCAATACGAGTTACACTTTCTGGAATGTTGATGCTGGTTAATTTGCGACAATCTGCAAATGCAGAGTATCCAATTGTGGTGACACCATCCGGAATCGTGATGTCGGTTAAACTGCTGCAATTGGAGAATGCATATCCGCCAATGGTTTTAACACTGTCTGGAATGATGATGCTGGTCAAATTGCTGCACTTTTCAAATGCCCAATATCCAATACTGGTGACACCATTCGGAATGGTGATACTGGTGATATCGCTACAGCCACTAAATGCACTGTGTCCGATACTGGTAATTTGTTTCCCCTCGATTGTGGACGGCAGCTCGACATCTGTGGAATAGGAACTTACAAATTTTGTAATCTCCAAAGTTCCATCATCCAAATAGTCATATTCCAATTCCAACCCAAAGGAAGCCCCTACCAAGTTTGTGTTTTCTGTTTCTGCTGCTGCTGTCAGTTGTAATTTTGACAGGGATTCCTGAGAAAGACCAATCGTCCCTCCGGCAAGTAAACAAGTTGCTGCGATGAAAATTGCAATTGACTTTTGATGCCATTTTTTCATGCTCATCATCCTCCTTTTTCCTTGTTCTTATTATACAATTTTCAACAGAAATTGTCAATGCGTTTTTGTATAGTATTACAAAAACATGGTTCTAAGTTGCTTTTTAGGTGGTTCTATCGCTTAAAAATGAAATAAAATAAATGCAATGAGACAACTGTTCATTTTTAAGGAAAAGCATTGACGCTGGATGCAAAAATGTGTATAATAAATTTAATAAAAGCACAACATATACGCCAATATGAAACAGGAGATTTTTCAGGATGAAGAAAAAAACACCATTTCACTATATCGGCATGGAAGAAATCAGAGGGCTGTATATTTATGAAAGCGATGATGCAGACTCTGGCGAGTTCACGTATTTCTGTATGGCACCGGATACTATGGCGACCACATGGCACATTGAATTCCGCTATGGCAGTGATTTGGATGCATTGAAGCAGTATGATGCTGGGGAATCTGCTTACTGGCTGGCATCGGGCATTTCTGTGGACTGTTCTGAAGACGATATCAACAACTGCATCAATCTGTTCTGCACCGAAAACCTTTCTGAATAACAGAAGCAATACGATGTTCCTTTGTATGGTTTGAATTTGATTCATCCTGCAAAGGGACATTTTTATTTTTGTAATTCCAATCTTGATAACAAGTTTCTGAACCCAGCAGAGCAGGCATTCTTCATGGAAAAACAGGAAGATGCTCTGATTGCATACTATGACCAACTCGAGCCAGAATATGCACAAATTTTGGAAGATTAAACCTGCAAATAGAAAAACCAGCATCGAATTTTTGAGAATCGGTGCTGGTTTGTTTTCTGTTATTTCTGGTCATTTTTGAAACTTTAAAAAAAATCCCTGCCGGATGGAAATCACAATGAGCCGGCAGGGAACAAAACAACGATTTTGAAAGATTACAGCTGCGATAACAGTTGTTTTTTCTTTTCCTGAAATTCTTTTTCCGTGAGAATACCTTTTTCTTTCAGTTGGTGCAGGTGTTCAATCTGTTCCAGTTCCGTTTCTCCCTGCTGTACGGGCATCGGGTCGGTATAAGCTGGCTGCGTTGCATAATCAGATGCGACATTCTGAGCAATCTGTAGAACATCCATATCTTCATATTCCTCGCTGCAGTTGCGGTAAACATCTTTTGCATCAATGGCATGAACAATGCTATTCGGCAAACTTTCACCTTTTTTGTAATCATGCAGCAGCGTACCGCCTGTTGCGACAATTCCAAAAACCTCATCAATTCCTGGCAGCATATCCGGAACAACACAATTCGCCAAAGCCAACGCAATTCCCAGTCCCTTGTGTCCCATCTTTGCAAAGATGAAACTGCCGATAATCAGCACGACACAGCCGACCGTATCCAATGCCGAAAGAACCACGATAATTCCAATTGCGACCGGCAGAGAAAACGGCGTTACCCCGGGCTTTGGTGTTCTCACATAATTTGCAAATCCAAACATTTTAACATTCCTCCATCATCATTGTTTGATTTGATAGAATAGAAACAGGGCACAGCTGCGTTTCTATTTGTAGGCAGCTGTTTCCTGTTTGTGACTGATTTTAATCGAAAATTCCTGAAAGGAATCGACCGATATTGCCAAATGTCCCATTGGCAAGGCGAAGACTTTTCAAGGTTTCATTTGCATCCTCTACACCAAGTGCAACAGCATGTTCTGCATAATCTAGTGCTCTATCAAGATTTTTATATCGGTATAACTCTGCAAGGGTAATGTATATATCCCCATCTTCTGCATTTTCACAGTCGAAATGATTGATGGCATATTCTGCGTACTGAATGCCTTCTGCTAATTCTTTGGAACGTGCAATTTTTTGAAAACTTGTTCCGATTTTTTCCATTTCGAATATGATATCATATAGTACAAAAGAAATTGAATCATAAATATTGAACTCATAGTAGCCATTATCCATTGATTTTTTGTACCATTCTATAGCTTTTCGGGGGTCTTTTTTTATGCCCCATCCGAATCGGTAACAATTTCCTAACCAATACTGTGCTTCTGCATGTCCTTGATTGGCAGCTTTTTGATAAAGAGAAGCTGCTTTTCGCTCATCTTCTAATACTCCATTTCCACGGAAATAGCAGGTTGCAAGAAGTGTTTGTGCGTCTGCATTTCCTTGCTCGGCTGCTTTTTGAAGCCATTTTACTGCTTCGGCATCATTTTCTGCTACGCCTCTTCCCAGATAGTAACATTCTCCAAGATAATATTGTGCATCTGCATGTTCCTGATTCGCTGCCTTTTGAAACCATTTTACTGCTTCAGCATCATTTTCCGCTACGCCTTTTCCCAGATAGTAGCATTCACCAAGCTTGCTTTGTGCACCAGCATTTCCTTGATCAGCAGCCTTTTGATACCATTTTACTGCTGTTTTCATATCTTCTGATACACCGAAACCTTCTTCATAAAGCATTGCGAGGCATGCTTGTCCATCAGGATCGCCCTGATTTGCAGCATTACGAATTAAATTTACGTATTTCTTGACTTCGCTTGAAAAGTCTTTTCCGCTTTCTTCTGAAATAACTAAAAGATCTATTATATACATACATTGTGCTTCTAAAAGCCCCAGTTCAGCCGCTTGTTTGAGATAAGGACGTGCTTCTTCATATTCATCATTCTCAAAATATGACATTCCCTGTTCCAATAATTCCTCTGCCTTGCTATTTTCCTGTTTCATTTTAAAAATTCCTTTCTGTTTCCTGATTTTTAATATCTCGGCTCGAACTTGCTACACGCAAACATTGCCTGCGTCTGTCCGGTTCTCTGGTAGCAGGTTTCTTTTTCTTTCATTTCCACCTGAAACCCACCGCCCAGCACTGGCTGGATGGTCGTACTCCCGACCGTTCCGTTCCAGTTCCGACACAACGCACAGACTCGATCTGTTTTCCGCAATCGTCCCTTTGCCATAACGATGCCTCCTTCTTTTATTCTTATTATATACTATATTTTTTCTTGTGTCAATAAGATTTTTCATATTTTTTCTGTTTTTCCATTGAAATTCTGCGTCATTTGCAATTTCTATCCCCATTATAACAATCAAGCCAGACAGACGGCTGTCCGTTCAAATAAAATTTACAAAAATCGGATCTTTTTTCTGTTCTTTCTGGAGATTGTAGACTGTTTCGTCCCATTTTACAAAAAGAACTTGTATGAAACAAAAAAATATGCTATAATACGAAAAAAATCGAAAAACATACAAAGAGAACCGTTTTTGTATGTTGGGAAGGACAGAAAAATATGAACTTTTTAGAGGAACGCATTCAGAAAGACGGTATTGTCAAAGAGGGAAATATCTTAAAAGTAGACAGTTTCCTGAATCATCAGATGGATGTACAGCTGTTTCGGCAGATGGGGGAGGAGTTCCAGAAGCGATTTGCCGGAAAGCAAATCAACAAGATTCTGACCATTGAAGCATCCGGCATCGGCATTGCCTGCATTGTTGCAGGATGTTTCGGCGTGCCAGTGGTATTTGCGAAGAAGTCCAAGAGCGTCAACATTGATGGTGCTGTTTACGTGGCAGAAGTGGAATCGTTTACACACAAGTGCAAGAATCAGGTCATTGTGTCCAAGAAGTTCCTGCATCCGGAAGACCGAGTTTTGATTATTGACGACTTCCTTGCAAATGGTTGTGCCTTGCAGGGCTTGATTTCCATTGTACAGCAGGCAGGAGCAACCGTAGAGGGCATTGGCATTGCGATTGAAAAGGGCTTCCAGCAGGGCGGAAAAATCATCCGGAATCTGGGCTATCAGCTGGAATCGCTTGCCATTGTGGATGCAATGGATGCTGCAACCGGAAAAATTCAGTTCCGTTCGCAGGAAACAGGGGAGGCAGCGACCGCAGAATGAAACAGAAAACAGAACATCAAAAGGGAACAGTAGAAAACATCTATCAATTAAATGGTACTGTTCCGATTGTAAAAGCAATTCCATTCGGGCTGCAACACATTCTGGCAATGTTTGTTGCCAATATTGCCCCGATTCTCATTGTTGCGAGTGCCTGCGAACTGAGCGACCAGAATACAGCGATGCTGATTCAAAGTGCCATGTTGATTGCCGGAATCGGAACGCTCGTGCAGCTATTTCCGATTTTTCATAAGATTGGTTCAGGCTTGCCGATTGTCATGGGCATTAGCTTTACATTCGTTTCCATTCTCTGCTTTGTCGGGACACAATACGGCTATGGTGCAATTATGGGGGCGGTTCTCATCGGCGGTATCATAGAGGGTATTTTAGGCTTGTTTGCGAAATACTGGCTGAAACTGATTGCTCCGATTGTGTCCGCAAGTGTCGTAACTGCCATTGGATTTTCGCTGTTGTCGGTAGGGGCAAACTCTTTCGGCGGCGGCAGCGGCAGTGAAGACTTTGGCTCTGTCCAGAATTGGATTTTAGGCAGTGTAACCTTGCTTTGCTGCATTCTGTTCCATATCTTTGCGAAGTCCTACTGGAAGCAGCTTTCTGTTTTGTTTGGCTTGGTAGTCGGGTATCTGTTGGCAATTGCAATGGGTGCTGTAGATTTCTCCGCCTTGAAAGACACCAGTATTTTTGCTGTTCCGCACCTGCTGCCATTTAAAATGGAATTTCATCCGGATGCGATTCTTTCTGTTACGTTGATTTTTCTAGTTTCCGCAACAGAAACCATCGGCGATACTTCTGCTCTGGCAGCCTCCGGCTTAAATCGAGATGTCACGAAAGAAGAAACCTCCGGTTCGATTGCCTGTGATGGTTTTGTCAGTGCCTTGTCTTCCGTATTTGGTTGTCTGCCGATTACATCGTTCAGTCAGAATGTCGGGTTGGTTGCCATGACAAAAGTGGTCAATCGGTTTACCATTGCAACCGGAGCAGGTATTATGATTTTAGCAGGCATTTTCCCATTCTTTGGGGCATTGCTGGCAACGCTGCCGGATGCTGTACTAGGCGGTTGTACCATTATGATGTTTGGAACTATTGTTGTCAGTGGCTTGCAGATGATTAGCAAGTGTGGATTCTCGCAGCGAAATATTACCATTGCAGCGTTGTCCCTGAGCATTGGTCTGGGATTCACACAATGTGCAGATTTATTCCGGATTTTTCCGCAGATGGTACAAACTGTATTTGCACAGAACTGCGTTGCAGTCGTCTTTTTGGTTGCGATTCTTTTGAATTTGGTGCTGCCAAAGAACATGGATGTAACGATTCCATCAAAATCCGAGTCGTAAAGAGAAAAAACAACAGAAAATTAGAAAAAACCAGCAGGAAAAAAGAACATTCCTGCTGGTTTTTTTATGACGAAAAAATGCTGCTGTTTGCTGGAAAAACCCCTTTAAAATTCCAGAGATTCCAATAAATTCTTATTTTTTATTGACATTTTGTGGGACGTGTGGTACAATAAAGGCAGGAATAATCGTTCAGATTTGTATATTTAATACAAAAATTCAAGTTTTTTCGTGAAATTATCACTTGAATTTGTAAGTTTGGAAGAAAGGGGCACGACGATGGTTTGTTTCAATTGTAAAGAGCAGCTTCCGCCAAATGTGACAGAATGTCCATTTTGCCATGCAAAAATCACTGTTTCTCAAAAAGCATCCAAAAAAATTCTGATTCTAATTGGTGTAATTGTGATGCTGTTGATTGGCATCGTCAGTGTAACAATTTTAATTTTCCAGCAACTCTCCATGGATACAATGGATTATCTGGAAAAAGAAAATTATTCCGCAGCAGTGGAGCAGTTCAACAAACAGGCAGAACCATTGGACGAAGAAACTAGACAGGCATTTCAAGATGCAGTAGAAACTTTAAAAAATCTCTATATAACGGGAGAAATAGACTATAATCAGACAAAACAGTCCCTAGACCTTTTAAAAGAAGTTCATGATTCCAGTTTGCAGGCATTCATAACCGCTGCAGAAGAAGAAGTAGCTGCGGTAAAATCCGGTAGAGAACATTATGAGGATGGAGAAACGATTTCCAAAGAAAACGAACATGCTGTATCGTCCTTGCAAAATGGTGAAACATCGAATGTAGTCGATCAGACGATACAGGACTTTGAACAGGCATTGGATGATTTTAGCAGCGTTTCAGAAAAGGATGTTGCCTATTACGAAAAGGCGACCGCATCTTTTCAGAAAACATTGGAACAATATCAAACTTATCTGCTGGCTGCTTCAGATTCCTACCAAAAACAAGAAGATTATGAATCCGCTTATGCACTCTTGAACAATGTTCCGCAGATGAATTATTTGTGTGAGGACACAGATTTTGTACAGACCTGCTCCGACCGGAAAACATCTGTTTTGGAAGAATGGGTGGATGCATTGGCGACGAAACATCTTTACTTTTCCGATGGTGGAGCATTGCCGATCGCAAGAAGTTATGGACTGGAAACGCTGGATTCGTCCTATGACCTTTCCTCCAAAATACAGGAGGGAATCCAGTGGGAGAAAAAACATCTTTTATCATTGATCAATGACGAACGGCAAAAGCGAGGCATGTCCTTGTTAATATGGAACGATTCTTTAGAATCTTTGGCAATCCGTTCGTTAGATGCCGTGGATTTATCTGCCTGTGTGAATGCGGCTGCGGCAAGAAAAGAGGAGAATACAGATGGATTATTGGTCAATCATCTTGCGGAACATGCGGCGGAAGAAAAATTAAGAGAAATTGCAGGCGATAGCCAAGCTTATTTCAACGATTCCGCCGGCTATTACAGTGCAGAACAGTTCTTTCAAGATTCTGCGGAACTCCCGGAAATTCTATTTCGGGATGATGTGCAGGAAATTGGGTTGGCACTGATTTATGATTATGATGTCAATTTAATTCAATGGCTTGTTCTCACAGAAGCGTGAGTGTATAAAGCAAAAAATACAATGAGGTGATTATCATGAAAAAATGGGTAAATGGATTGGCAATTTGTGTGGCAATTGCAGCTTGCTTTGGAACAGGGGTTACAGGTCACGCAGATGAACCAACAGATGGAAATCTTGGAGAAGAAGTGGTATCCACTACGACATCTACGACAGAACCAGAACCAATCAACAGCAGCACAGCGACAGAAACGACTGCACAGACAGAATCAACCGCAGAGTTAACTTCATCGACTTCTGGAAGTGAAACTTCTGAAACAAGTACAGAAACCTCCATGTCTAATTCTGAAACAACATCAACCAGTACGACAACATCACAAACAACTGCACACGAAACAACGACTTCAAAAAGTGGCACGACCGTAACAAAGCCGCATCAGACTGGAACGGTTACGAAAGTCACACAGGCGAGCGGCAACGGGGAAAACGGAAAGCTTTCCGGAACAACCGTTAAGGGCAATGGCAAGAACGGAACTTTGAAAGATGAAAACAAAGAGCCAATGAACACCGGTGATTATCTTCTGCGTACCATTGTCCCAGTTGCGATTACTTCCGCAGGAGTAGCATTGATTTCTATCCGGAAAAAGAAATCAGAAAAACCATCAGAACCATCAGAAACAACATCGGAAGCGTAAAGAAAAGGAGGAAATCAATATGCCGAATATGATGCGATGCCCCCAATGTGGTGAAGAAATTGACATGTCAGAAGAGCCGATCTTTTGCGAATATTGCGGAGGAAGCCTTTTGGATGTGAGAACAGTTAATGATGATCGGACGGTTCTTGCAACACCGCCAGGACCGATCACTAATGAATGGATACAGCAACATCCGATACTGGACGAAGCAGAACAGGAACATTCATTTGCACCAGAGGAATTTGAAAAGCCAGCGATGGCAGCACCGAAAGAATATCATTATGTCAAGTAACGAAAAGGGAGATTGTACAGATGCTGAATCAAATCCGTTGTCCTTACTGCATGGAAACAATTGATTTGTCCAATGAACCAATTTATTGTGAAAACTGCGGAAAAGATATCTCGGAAGTTTACCATCATCTGATGCCAAATGCGGTAAAACCTTCTCCACTTCCGTCTGCCGCATACCATGGTGGAAAAAGTCGTGGAACACGGAAGCCTTGCACGTATCATGAGCAAATCGTGAATTCCCCTAAGGAATCAAAGGGGGGCAGTGGCAGGCTTTTTGGTGAAAGTCAAACAAATAGAATGAATGGTTCTAAAGAATCAGAACCATTGGAAATGAAACAGTCAAAAAACAATAATAAGGAGCGTTTAATTATGGGATCAAATTACGCACATAAAGTTACTTATAGTTTGGACGTTGTATTCTGCATTGACTCTACCATGAGCATGCAGTATATGATTGGAGAGGTTACACAGAATGCCTTGCATTTTTACGATGACCTTGCAAGAAAAATGGAAGAAATGGGAAAATGTGTAGATAAAGTCCGGGTTCGAATCATTTCATTCCGGGACTATAATCACGATATGGATCGTTCGATGGAAAGCACACGCTTTTTTGAATTGCCGGAAGAAAAGGAAAAATTTGAACGAGCAATGAAGAGCATCACGGTATTTGGTGGTGGGGACGATGCAGAAAGCAGCTTAGAAGCATTGGCATATGCCATTCGTTCTGACTGGAGAGCAACTACTGATCGGTATCGCCAGGTCATCGTTCTTTGGACAGATGATGAACCGCATCCGCTCAACGATCGTTCCTACCAGAAAAATATTTATTCTTCGCTTCCGAACAATGACCCGGCTCGGTATTATCCTTCTCGTGAACTTCCACGGGATTTGTCAGAACTTTGTGACTGGTGGGAAGATCCGGATTTGGGTTATATTGATCAGACTGGCAAGCGGCTGTTGCTGTTCTCTCCGTTGCAGGTCGAAGGAACGTCTGGGCCAAAAGCATCCTATGCATGGGGCGAAATACGAGACTGGTCTAATGTCATTCATAGAAATGTAAGTTCTACTGGAAACCTGCAGGAACTGGATTACGATGTAGTTGTTGAAACAGTTTCAAAATCTGTTTAAGAAAGCAGGGTAGTTTCTGATGCGTGATATGTTAAGACCGCTGGCAATTCAAAATTTAAAAAAAAGTGCAGAAGACTGCTATGCAGTTGGAACATTGAACTGTTTTTGTTACATGGGTGTTTTTGATGGCTGTGGCGGTCTTGGCTGCCAGCAGATTTCGTTTCAATCAGAGGCGTTCCCAAACCATACGAGTGCATGGATTGCTTCTCGCATTGGTGCAGCTGTTGTAGAATCGTTTTTTCGGGAAAATGGCAATCAGTCATTTTCCCGTGAAACGGTTTTAGAATTGGAGCAGGTTTTGAATGAAACCTTTCAGACCTTAAAGAAAAAATATTGGAAAGATGATGGCGTATCCGGAAGTATGCGGCGAAATTTTCCAACTACCGCCAGTATCATTGTAGAAAATCTGCAAGAGCAGAATGTATTCTTTTTGTGGTCTGGAGATTCCAGAGGATATTTATGTGACAAAGACGGTCTTGCACAAATAACGATGGACGATATTCGGTTTCATGCGACGGATGCCTTTGCCAATTTGTATCAAGATAGTGCGATGACAAAGCAATGGAATGCAGACCGCACCATTTCGGTTCACTGCAAGGAAATCAAAGAGATTTCGCCTGCTATTTATATTTGTGCAACAGATGGCTGTTTTGGATTTTTGTCTTCTCCGATGGAATTTGAACATATGTTATTATCCACTTTAATGGAATCCAATACTCCGGAAGAATGGAAAGAAAATCTGATTCAAAAATGGTTTGTCCATTTTGGAGATGATAGCACCATGACCATTCTGACAGTTGGATTTGAGCACTTTTCCGACTTGAAGATGTTTTATCAGGAACGGCTGAACACCATAGAAAAGATCTATGGAGGAAGCTTTTCTGATGAAATGAACATGCAAGAACGAGAACAACTCTGGCAAATATATCGAAAAAATTATTATCGCTTTGAAAATGAAGACGTTAGAAAGGAGCAGTAACAGCAAATGGAAGAATCAATGCAAATCGGAGCATATCAGCTATTATCTCCTTTTGAAATGAAAGACGGCGGAAATTGTGAATGGACATTTGCAAATAAAGGTGGGAAAACCTATTTCATTAAAAAGATATCAGACCCTGTCTATCCAACCGCCTCTATGTCTGAGAAAAATAGAAAAAGAAAACAAAAAACGAGAAAAAGAAGCACTATACACAAAAGAAAAATTCAAAGAAATAATAGAAAAAAACGCAAATGAACTCATACAAAAAACCGGATTAAAACCAAATAAAATAACAATAAAACAAATAAAATATGCATGGGGAAGTTGTTCAAGCAAAAAGAATATAACACTAAATTTAGAACTAATAAAATACAGTCAACACGCAATAAGATATGTAATACTACACGAACTATGTCATTTAAAGTACATGAATCACTCAAAAGACTTTTGGAATTTAGTAGAAAAATATATGCCAAATTATAAGCAAGTAAAAAAAGAATTTAAATAAAAATTAACAAAAAAATAAAAAAAACATATTATAAACCATAGGAGGCACAAAAATGTTGGAATTTGTATTAAACACAATATTTTGGACATTAGCCATTTATGGTTTATTTGAGATTATAAAAAACATTATATACATAAATAAATACACAAAATTTAAATCAGAAGGAATATATGTAATAATAGCAGTAAAAAATCAAGAAGAAAAAATAGAAGGATTCTTACGATCAATACTATTTAAAATACTTTATGGAAGAGAAGAATACCTAAAAAACATTATAGTTGCAGACTTAAATTCAAGTGATAATACCAAAGAAATAGCAAAAAAACTTTCAAAAGACTACGAAATACTAAAAGTAACAAATTGGAAAGAATGCAAAAATATAATAGATAATGTGGACGAACAATAATCTTCCCCTTGTTTTTTGCACTTAAATATGATAAACTAAAAGAACAAAATAAGAGATATAAGTCAAAAAACAAAGGAGAGAAAATATTGGAAATCAAAGGAGAAGTAACAGACATAATATACCAAAACGAAGTAAACAGTTACACAATAGCAGTATTTGAAACAGACGAAGAAGAAACAACAATAGTAGGATACTTACCATTTGTAAAAAGCGGAGATACACTAAAAGTAGATGGTAAATTTGTAGAACACAAAGACTATGGAAGACAATTCAAAGTTGAAACATTCGAAAAATTAATGCCAGAAACATTAGGGGCATTAGAAAAATATTTAGCAAATGGAAGTATAAAAGGAATAGGAGAAGCAACAGCAAAAAAGATTATTAAAACATTTGGAGAAGATACAATAAATATATTTAAATTCGAACCAGAAAAATTAGCACAAATAAAAGGAATCTCAAAAAGTAAAGCAATAGAAATGTCAGAAAGTTTTATAGAAAACTGGGAAGTATGGCAAATAGTAGGATTTCTAGAAAGATTTAGAATAGGTGCAGAAAATGCAAAAAAAATATATGATTTGTTAGGAATAAATGCAATAGAACAAATTGAATCAAACCCATATATTTTAATAGATATGGCTCGAGGAGTTGACTTTAAGCAAATAGACCAAATGGCATTGAAACTTGGAATAAGTTATGATAATCAAAAAAGAGTTGAAAGCGGTATAAAATATGGGCTAATAAAGGCCACATATAATGGACATTCATGTGTTATAAAGCAAAATTTAATCGATTATGTAATATCACTATTAGATGTAACAACAGAAGCAATTGAGGACAATATAATCAATTTAAAAGCAAAAGGCGAAATTATAGTTGAAACAAGAGATGAGGCAGAATGGATTTACTTAGAAAATTTTTATAATGTAGAAAAAGAAATTGCAACAAGAATAATCAGATTAGATAAAAGTAAGAATTTAAAAAAAATAGAACATATTGAAAATGCACTAAAAGGTGTAGAAAAAAAATCAAATATAGAATTATCAGAAAAACAAAGAGAAGCAGTGCTATCAATAAACGATAGTAATGTAACAATCATAACAGGTGGGCCTGGTACAGGTAAAACAACAATTATAAAAACAATAATAGATTTATTTGAAGAAAGAAAGAAAAAAGTTGTACTTACTGCACCAACTGGACGTGCTGCAAAGAAAATGACAGAGGCAACAGGAAAAGAAGCGTCAACATTACATAGATTATTAGGAATTGGAAAATTAGATGATGAAGGAATTTATTCAAGACATAGCGATTATAAGGGAGAACCAATAGATGCCGACCTAATAGTTGTTGACGAATTGTCAATGGTGGATATGTTTTTAATGAATTACTTATTAAATTGTATATATCAGGGAACAAAACTAATTTTAGTAGGGGATGTTGACCAATTAGCATCAGTAGGACCAGGAAGTGTTCTTAAAGATTTAATAAATTCTGACACAATTAATACTGTAAAATTAGATAAAATTTTTAGACAGGCTGCAAAAAGCAAAATAGTCTTAAATGCCCACAGAGTAAACAGTGGATTAGGATTTATCAAAAATGATGACGAAGAAATTGAAGAAGATACAAAACAGGATTTCTTTTTTATAAGACAAAATTCAACAGAAAAAATGTTGCAGGAGGTAATTAGCCTATCAACAGGAAGATTAGAAAAGTTTGGAAATTATGACTTTTTCAAAAATATTCAAGTTCTAACGCCAACTAAAAAAGGACCTTTAGGAACTAGAGAATTAAATAAAGCATTGCAAGCAGTTTTAAATCCAAATGTAGACGAGTTGCCAGAAAGAAAAATGGGCGATGTGGTTTATAGAGTGGGGGATAGAGTAATGCAAATCAAAAACAATTACGATATTACCTGGGAAAGAGAAGCCAAGCCATTTGGAGTAGGAAAAATAGATGGAAAGTCAGAAGAAAACAGTTGGGCATCAATGTATCTTGCAAAACCAAAGGATAAAAAGGAAATAGGTACAGGTGTATTTAATGGAGAGATGGGAACTATAATAGAAATTGACGAAAGAGAAAAGGTTGTTAAAATTCAATTTGATGACGAAAAAATAGCGTGGTATGAGTATGCGGATTTGGACCAAATAGAGCATAGTTATGCTATTACAATACATAAGGCACAACGGAAGCGAATTTGATGTTGTTATAATGTTGGCTCCTGCGTCTGCACCAATGTTGTTGACTAGAAATTTATTATATACTGGTATTACTAGGGCTAAAAAACTTTTGATTATTATTGGCAGTGATAGGATTGTTAATTATATGGTTCAAAATGTTGATAGTAAAAAACGTAATACTGGTTTAGAATTTAAGTTGAAAATGATTGCACAGGATTAGAAAAAAGTTTGATATAGAAGTTATGTGCATATGGCTTTAAATAGCAATTTTTGTCATAATTTGTCGAAAACTTTTTGTTGACAATAGACATAAAATAAAGTATAATTAATATACTAATATAGCTAACTACTAAATAAAAAGCGGTTTTAACTCCACCAAAAAGTAAACGGAGAATGAAAAAGCGGTTTTAACTCCACCAAAAAATAAACGGAGAATGAAAAAGTCGGGGGATTAGTTTTATTACTAATTCCCTATTAATTTATAGTATAGTAATTTATCAGTATAAGGAGGTGTAACAAATAGAAAAATTAAACTTATATAGAATTGATAGAAAATATGCTAAATACATATATAGTCAAGATAAAAATGTTTTGAAGGCATATGATATAAAAGAAAAAAGACCGTTTATAGGAATTATTTTAAAAATAAACGATATTAATTATTTTGCTCCATTAAGTTCTCCAAAAGAAAAACATAAAAAAATGAAAAATAATATAGATTTTTTAAAAATAAATAATGGGAGAGATGGAGTTATAAATTTAAATAATATGATTCCTATTCCATACCAATATTATTATAAAATTGATATAAATGAAGAAATAAAGAAAGATAAAAAGTATGGATTAATTTTAAAATATCAAATAATATGGTGTAATAAAAATTTAGAAAAAATTATAAAAAATGCAGAAAAACTATATTTTTTAGTTTCAAATAATAAAGCAAATTTAAATGTGAAGAGAAGATGTTGCAATTTTAAATTCCTAGAAACAAAATTAAATCAATTTATTTTAAATCAAGAAAAGAGTGAGCAAAATTTTTAAAATTCAAGAAAAAATCTCAAACCTACTTTATCCCCCAGTATGTGGAATATGTGGAAAAATAACACCAAAAGGAATATGCATCAAATGTAATGTAGAGCTAAAAAAGCAAGCAGAAGTAAACATATTGCAAAAAGAAGAAATAGAAGAAAAAAACTTTGAAGAATTAATGTACATATTTAAATATGAAGGACAAGTACGTAAATTAATATTAGACTACAAATTCAATGAAAAATCATACATGTATAAAACATTTGTAAATTTTTTGTTAAATGATAAAAAAATATTTGAAAATATAAAAAAATATGATAAAATTATACCAGTTCCAATAAGCAAAAAAAGATACAAAGAAAGAGGATATAACCAAAGTTTATTAATAGCAAAAGAAATATCAAAACAAACGCAATACAAAGCAAACATAGAAAACAAGCAAAAAGAAAAAACAAATTTGGAACTTGTGAATAATTGTCTAATAAAAACAAAAAATATAATAGAACAAAGCAAACTAAACAAAGAAGAAAGACAAAACAACATACAAGGTGTATATAGTCTACAAAATCCACAAAAAATTACTAATCAAAAAATATTATTAGTAGACGATATTTACACAACAGGAAGCACAGTAAATGAATGTAGCAAAATATTAAAGCAAGCAAATCCTAAAAAAATAGGAGTATTAGTATTAGCAAAAGACTAAAAATGTCCGCAAAAGAACTGCCACAAAATGGCAACCAAATGAAAAAGAACATAAGAAATGGAGTGAAAAAAATGGAAGATTTAGTAGAAAGCATATTAGACTATGTAAGATCAGATTATACAGACTATGCAGTAATGATAAATGGAGAATGGGGTGTAGGAAAAACACACTTCTGGAACAACAAAATAAGAAAAAAAATAGAATCAATGCAACTAAATGGAAAAAGATACACAACAATATACATGTCACTATATGGAATATCAAATCTAGAAGATATAAGCAAAAAAATATTTATAGAAACAACACAATTAATGGACAAAAACCTAAGAAAATTCATGGCAACAACAGGGCAAACAACAATACCAGAATATGCAAAAACAGGACTAGACATGGCAAACTTTTTTGGAGTTACGCAAAATGGAGACAAACTAGACTATTCTGAATTTTTCTCAACAGATGACAAAGTTTTATGCTTTGACGACCTAGAGAGAGCAAATGTTGACGTTATAGACATACTAGGTTACATCAACAACTTTGTTGAACATGACCACATAAAAACAATAATAATATGTAACGAAAAAGAACTTTCAACAAAACTAAAAAGTTCAAACCTAGAAATGAAAACATTTATAGCAACTTATCTCTTAGACAAACAAGGAGAGTTAAACACAACAGATAAGCCAATGGTAGAAAAAATCAAAAACAAAATAGAGCATGTATTTGACAAAGCAAATGATTATGAAAGAATTAAAGAAAAATTAATTGGCGAAACATTTGAATACGCACCAAAATTTGATTATATAATAAACGGAATTTTAATGAGATACGAAAATAATCCAGACTTAATAAGATTCTTAAGAGAAAACACAAGACTAATAATATTAACATTTGAAAGAAGCGGAACTAGAAACTTAAGAATATTAAAACACGCATTAAATGACTTCCAAAAAATATATGAAATGGTAGAAAAAAATTATCCAAACACAAACAACAGAGTAATGCAAACAATGTTAATATTCACAATAGCGATATCATTTGAAATAAAAGCAGGAAAAATAACAAAAGACAAATTTGTAAATATCAAAGACAACGAAGAATATAAATCAATATTAGTATCATCAAGAACATTAATGGACAACAGACAATTCTATATAAAAGAATTTGATAGCAACTATTATTACAATTTTAAAGCAGAATATAGATTCTTCAAATTTATAGAATACTATGTAAGAACAAGAATATTTGATATGAGACTATTTAAAGAAAACATGGAAACAATAAGAAACACAGTAGACACAGACAATTTACCAGGATATAAAAGACTACTTACAGAAGAATATTGGAAAATATCTGATGATGAGTTTGATAAAATAATAAAAGAAGTACTAGAAAATGTAAAAGAAGGTGCACTAGAATTAATAGATATTGTAAAAATATATGCATACTTTAGTTATTTTTCAAGAAAAGGTCTAATAGATTACGACATAAAAACATTAAAAAGTGTGTTCTTTAATGGAATGAATTTATCTTCATTAAAATCTTCATATTGCAGTAATGTTGAAGAAGAACTTTCAAAAGTAGCAATTGAGCAAGTGGAAGAAGACATGGATGATATAATAAAACACTTTAACAACTTAAATGCTCAATTATTAGATAAAATGTATAAAGAAAAGGCAGAAGAAATCTTCAAATGCATACCTATGAAAATGGAAAGCTTCTATGAAAAATTTGACAGAGAATGCATGAATATACCTATATTTAAATATTATGATGTATATCAATTGTTCCAAAGAATTTCTTGTGCAAGTAATGAAGACATAGTATTAATAAAAGAAAAATTAATAAAAAGAGCAGAAAAATACACAAAGGAAATTGAACCGGAAATGAAAAATATCAAGCAATTAAAACAAGTTATAGATGACTACTTAAAAGGAAAAGATCAATCAATCAAAATTGTTATGCTTAGAGAATTTTCTAACAGTTTGGGCTATATTTTAGATAAATATAAAATGAGTTTTCTACCAAAAAAGGAAGAAATATAGTTAAAAAATTGAATAATTTTACTAATATAAAAGATTGGGCAATACAAAAAGTATTGTCCAATTTGCTTAAAAAAAATAAATAAAAATGTATAAAAATTTCCTCTTTTGAGATAATAAGAATAGACTTGAAATTAAAGGAGGATAAAAATGAAGGCAACTGGAGTGGTAAGAAGAATAGATGATTTAGGAAGAGTGGTAATTCCAAAAGAAATAAGAAAAACTTTAAGAATAAAAGAGGGAGACCCACTAGAAATATTTACAGACAGAGAAGGTCAAGTAATATTAAAAAAATATTCTCCAATCGGAGAATTATCAGAATTTGCAACAGGATATGCCGAAACTTTAGCAAAAACAACAGGGCACATTGCATGTATAACTGACAAAGACACTATAATTGCAGTATCAGGAGGTTCTAAAAAAGAATTCTTGGAACAAGACGTAAGTAGAGAACTTGAAAAACTTATGGAAGATAAAGAAGTTTATACAAGTAAAGAAAATAGTGATAAGGCAGTTCCTATAACAAGAAATGAAACAAATGAAAAGAAAAATAAATCACAAATTGTGTATCCAATAATATCAAATGGAGATACAATTGGAACAGTTATATTAATGTCTAAAGATTCAAATACTAAAATGAATGAAGTTGAAAAGAAAGTAGCACAATCTGCTGCAACATTTTTAGCAAGTCAAATGGAAATTTAAATAAAAACAGTAAAGGGATAGTATTAAATTAACCTTTTACTGTTTTACTTTTTTTCTTTAATATTATAATCATCGGATAATCCAACAATATAATCTATTGAAGTACCATAATATTTTGCAAGTGTAATTAAATGATTAACAGGTATTGTTCTGTTTCCTTTTTCATATTCTGAATAATATTGCTGAGAAATTCCAAGAAGTTGAGCTATATCTTTTTGAAATTTATCATGATCTTCTCTTAAATCTTTAATTCTTTTGAATTTCACTACTACAACCTCCTGTATATATATTAGTATATCTAAGACTAAAAAATTAGAATTATTCTACACATATTTTACCAAAAAATGGAACACAGAGAGAACGATACATAAAAAATTATGTATTATTACGATATTATTACAATAATATTACAGTTATATTAAAAAGATAGACTATTCTTGAAAATACATAAAAAATTATGTATAATAAAATAAAAAAAGAGAAAAATAAAAGAACATAAATAAAAGTAGGAGGTACTAATGAAACAAAAATATAGAGATAAAATAAAAGAAAATAGAGGAATTACAATAGTAGCACTTGTAGTAACAATAGTGGTACTTTTAATTTTGGCATCAATTTCAATACAAGGGATAACAAAAACAGGTATATTTAGTTCAGCAGAAAGCGTAAAAACAGAACATAAAAGAGCACTTATTTCAACAACTTTGCAGACGAAGCTGAAAATTAATCAATCTGAGCAAATTAGAGGAACAGACGAAGAAGTAATAAGAGCAGCATATGAAGATGTAAAGAATGACCTAGAGGAAATAAAAAAAGCCGGCGGAAAAGATATAGAAGTAAGTGAAGTAACATCTGAAGAAAAGAATGGAAAAACAGAGTGGTTTTTTGAGGTAAAAGTAGATGGTGATGTATATAAGGTGGCATTAGATGGTTCAGACTATTTAGGTAAAGAGGATGAATTGGCTCCATTAATACAAATAAAAACTGCAAAAGCAACAACAAACACAATATTTGTAACAGTAACAACAAGGAGAAATGAAGGCGGAAAAATAGAATATTACATAAAAGAAAAAGGGACATCAAAGTTTAATTTAGCCAAAGCAACAGATCAAAATGAATATACATATACAGGATTAAAGCAGGATACAACATTTGTAATTAAAGCAGTTGCAATAGGGAAAAATGGAAAGGAAAAAGAATCGAAAGAGGTAGAAATTGAAACAAGTACAGTACCAAAAATTGATTCAAAAGAAATAGAATTTGCAGTAGAACCAAATACGTGGACAAATAAAAGTGTAAAAGTAACAGCAAAACCAAAAGTAGATACACAAGGATTTACATTAGTAACAAGTAAAAATCCAACATCAAGTTGGACAAAAGTAAATAACCAAACATTTTCGACAAATGGAACAATGTATGTAGCACTAACAGATGGAAACAATTATGGAGTAACTGCTTCACATGAAGTAACAAATATAGATAAAATAAAACCAGTGATAACAAGTGTTACAGCAACAACAAACACAATAAAAATAACTGCTACAGATGAAGCAAGTGGAATAGGTGCATATGCAATATCAGAAAGTTCAACAATGCCAACAAAATTCACAGTAGTAGATAGTACAAAAATATTTAATAAAATAATAGAAAATAAAAAACAATCAACAAAATATTATGTATGGGTAAAAGATCAAGCAGGAAATGTAAGTGAAGTGGCATCAACAACAACTGGAACGGTAGCAGTATTAACAGATGCAAATACAACATTTAGTAAAACACCAAATGATTGGACAAATAAAGATGTAACAGTAACGGCATCAACAACAGAAAAGAATTTTGCATTACAAACAAAGAAAGATAACGGAGAATGGCAAACAACTGGAACACAAACATTCACAGAAAATGGAACAATATATGCAAGATTGTGGGATGGAATAAATGCAGGAGCAGAAACAAAATTAAATGTAACAACTATAGATAAATTAGCACCAAATGCATTTACACCAAAAGCAACAGTAACAACGAATAGCATAAAGGTAGATGGAACAACAACAGATGCAACTGCCACAAGTACAAATGGTTCAAGTGGAATAAAAGAATATAGATTCAGTAAAGATGGTGGAAAAACATATACAAACGCACAAACAAGTGCAACATATACATTTAGTGGATTAACACAAAATGTAGAATACACAATAGTAGTAGAAGCAAAAGATAATGCCGGAAATACAACAACAGGAACAGTAAAAGCAACAACAGGAACAGTACCAACAGCAAGTGGAGCAACATATACACCAAATACATGGACAAAGGGAAATGTAA
>ENA-ORTQ01001164-ORTQ01001164.1-human-gut-metagenome-genome-assembly--contig:-NODE-1164-length-29103-cov-6.245869_pt1 | contig 29103 bp, 28 predicted proteins | sample MGYA00241912_ERZ509188 | MGnify/ENA primary metagenome ERZ509188 (study PRJEB26280, sample SAMEA2338849) | human gut metagenome | biome: human gut; feature: human-associated habitat; material: faeces...
CCAGTATCAGTGCGCCATGACCTGCTTCTCCTGAAAATGCAGCCTCCTTGGCTGCACGGTTTGTGGAATCCAGTTCCCTGTATATTTTTACAGGTACATCCGGATGATCGAGGTAAAGCCGTATTCCTTCTTCCGATAAACGGCTGCCACCCCGGAGCACATAGCCTTTGTTTGGTCCCGCTTCTATGGTATATCCCTCTTCCCGAAGGGATTTCACAGCTTTCCAGATGGCTGCTCTTGTGCAGTTCAGTTCTGCTGCCGCCGCTTCTCCGGATATCAGCTCATTCTCGTGCTGCTCCAGAAGCTTCAGCATTCTTGCTTTTACAGTCATATCTTCACCGTCCATAATCTGCCTGAAATGGCAAAATTTGTTCCCTTCCAAGAGACGAAAGCATTATAGCACTTAAACATCGCGATGTCTATTATCTTTTTTACATATGCTGTCTATATTATTTTTATATTTCAGATATGTTTATTATATAATTTTTCCCATTTTTATCTGTTCTCATTAACTTTTTTGGGAATTATTTCTGTAGAAAACCTGTAGATTCAGGAGCAAATTTTCCTGAATCTCTGTTATATGCAGATTTTCTTTATCATATATTTATCATTTGTAATTAGAAAGACTCTTCTCAAGAAATTCCCGGTACCTGTCGCGTACATCATCGGGTGATGCAATTACCGCATCCGGGCCAAGACTGGCTATCCAGCCAAAAAACTGATCGCTGACGTTGACACGAACCAGCGTTTTGAAATGTTCATGATCCTTCCTCTGAATCATAATGTCCCTGCCAAACCGGTCCAGTACAACTCCGACCAGACGGTTATGCGCTTCCAGACATATGGTTTCCTCTTTTCCGCCAAACATCCCGAAGGTTCTGGATGTCAGCTCTCCCGCATCATAATTCTCAAAAAGTTCCCTGCCGCTGCGGGCCGCCTCTTCAAGCCGGATCTGCATAATCTTGTCCACCCGGTAGTGCTTCACTCTGCCACACTTCTCATCACAGGCGACCAGATAATAATTCTCATTCTGCCACACAAGTCCCCAGGGACTGACACGATACCGTTCTCCGTTCTTCTTCAGCCGCAGCTCCTTCTCCACTGTCCATTCACAATACTGAAATGAGATCTGCCTGTCCTCGGTAAGCGCTCTCTGAATCTCATCAATACTGTAATACACACTCTCATTCATGGTTCGCACCCGATTCTGTACAAAAACCTGGCGCCGCAGCTGTCTGGCCTCATGGACACTTGCAAGACTCTCCAGCTTCCCGATCAGCTGACGGGATTTCCCACTGGTAATAAATCTGGACGACTGTACTGCATCAACCAGAAGTTTCAGTTCAGGAAGTTCAAATTTCCGGCTGGCCACATAAAAGCCTGCCGGCTGCTCTCTGCGATTCAGAATGTCCATTCCAAAATTCCGTAATGTTTCGATATCATCGTATACAGTTTTGCGCTCTGCGCTGATTCCCAGACTGTTCAGATAGATGATCAGTTCCTTCACAGACATGGGATGTTCTTCATCTGTCCGTTCCAGAAAAACGCGCATCAGATATAAAATTTTTATTTTCTGGTTAAAAACCCTGGGCATTCCGACTCCTCCGTTCTATTTATCTGTCAGTGAGGCAACCACTGCAAAGTATAATACCATGAATGCAAGTACAACAGCAATGATATCCGCTCCCTTAAAATCAAAATTAAGGATCATCGCTCCACCGATCATGATCTCTATTGTCAGAAGCGCTCCCAGGATCATAGCCATTCCAGAAGAAAGCTTCTGCTTCCCGGTGTGTCTGTGCTCTGTCTCCATGTATCTTCCTTCTGCCAGTGCAACCTTCCTGCTGTTCTCTGTATTCCACATAAGATCCATCCTCCCTGTTATATGCCCATTTACAATCTACCGAACATATTTTCCAAACATATTTTCTGTATGTTGGTATTATAGCGCATTATAAGTCCGATAAAACGGTATGAATGTGTCTTTTTCGAACATTTGTTTATTTTGTACAAAAATATGTTCGATTTCGTGGTAAGAAAAAAAGTCTGCCGATAACAGCAGACCTTTCATACACTTTTTTTCTATGGAAGCAGGATTACATCATTCCGGCAAATACCGATGCACCTACAACCGTAAGCAGACCGGCTACTGCAATGGCAAGACTGCTCATGGCACCTTCTACAGGACCGAGCTCCATAGCTTTGGCCGTTCCGATGGCATGGGCTGAAGTTCCAAGGCCAAGGCCTCTTGCGATCGGCTCTTCTATCTTTGCGATCTTGTAGACAACTTCAGCGATCATATTTCCAAGAACTCCTGTGATAATGATCACAGCAACTGTAATCGTCACAATACCGCCAAGTTCTTCGGAAACGCCCATTCCGATAGCTGTTGTGATGGACTTCGGAAGCATGGTGACATATTCCTGATGGTTAAAACCAAACAGTTTGGACATAAGCAGAATACTGCAAAGGCCTGCCAGTGTTCCGGAAATAATCCCGGCTGCCACTGCCTTGAGATTTTTTTTCAGCAGATGGATCTGTTCATAAAGAGGTACTGCCAGGCACACGGTTGCCGGTGTCAGAAGATAGCTGATATATTTGCCACCTTCGTTATAATCATTGTAATCAATATGGAATATCAGAAGAACACCGATAACACAGATGATCGAAATCAAAAGAGGATTAAAAATCGCCATTTTGAATTTCTTTTTCAGGATAAGTCCGATCTCGTAGGCGATCAGACTTATCATCGCTCCAAAAAATGCGGAGTTTTTTATGAATTCCATCATTTTTCAGTTCCTCTCTTTCCCATTCGGATCACTCCCTGTGTCACTTTTCCTGTTACGACCATTACAATTACCGTGCTGATAAACGTCATAATAAGAACCGGTACACAGATCGGTTTCAGAGAACTCCATGCTGTGATCAGTCCTGCACCTGCCGGCACAAACATCACCGGCATGATCTCAACCAGAAAATCTGCCGCACCTTTTACCTGATCCAACTTCAGGATGCCTGTGAGCAGTGCCACCAGCATGATCACCAGTCCATAAACACTGGCCGGTACCGGAAGTGGAAGAAAGGTTTTTAAGATTTCTCCAATGACGGAAATCAGCAGGATGATGCTGAACTGCTGCACGTACTTCATACTGCATCCCTCCTGATTCATTCATGTAAAGCGAACATTCATATTCCGCTTTTTGACATACGTTTAAGCAATATTTCAAAAGTGGTAAGACCACTTTTGGTTTTAAACGTTTTCTAATTATACGCTACAAATCCTAAATTACAAGGATTGTATCCCATAAAATACAAAAAATCCTTTTATGCATCAGCGTATTCCAGTAATTTCCGGAAACATCTCTGCATAAAAGGATCTGTAAATAACGTTCTGATCATTTTTCGGAATTCTCTGTCAAAATGATTTTTTCTACCTGATACCGTCCGTCTTCAACAGTCATAACGGCCATAGTAACTTCACCTCCAAAGCGACTTCTGCCGCAGCTTCCCGGATTAAGCCACAGACGATCATCAATGATCTTTTCAAAATATTTATGGGTATGTCCGAAGATCACCACCTGGGTATCATCCAGATCCCAGGTCACGTCTTTTTTGTTGTGGACCATGAAAAATTTTACCCCGCCAATTGTAAAGTTTAAACTGATACGGAGATTTTCTGCCCAGTCTTTGTCATTATTTCCACGTACTACGTAAAGATTTCCCATGGAACGTAACACATTCAAGATTTCATCTTTATTTACATCTCCGGCGTGAAGAATGTATTTACAGTCTTTTAAGATTTCCAGGACCTCCGGTCGGAGAAGGCCATGAGTGTCTGAGATAATACCTATTTTTTCTTTCATATTTTCCTCCGTCAGAATAATTCTATCTTTCCGTATTCTCCATCAAAGCCAGGTTTTCGCACAACTTCTCCTGCACGCAGCCGCCGGATTCCTTCTGCCAGAGCCTCTCCTCCAACTGTCCTGATATCCTCCTGTGGCACCTCTCTTAATATGGAAAATTCTGCCCCAAGTTTCTTAAGCAACATTTCATACCGGCCCTGCACTTTTTTGCTTGCTGTGGAAAATCCCACGCAGGCAGAAATCACTTCCGGCAACGGCACCAGACTTTCGTAAGGACGTCCGCTTTCCGGCATGGCAGCCGCACCTTCATCCCTGTCTGAAAGCTGTAAGATCCTGTGATCCACGCCCATTGTCAACTTCTTTCCGCATACCGGGCAGATGCCGTTATATTTTTCTGCTTCACGCGGGCTTAAACACACGCCGCATTTTCGATGGCCGTCATAATGATACTTTCCCTCTTCCGGAAAAAATTCGATCGTACCTTCAAGTCCTGTTCCTTTCTGAACTGCATTAAACAGGCCCTGATAGGAAAGCTCGATATCCAGAAGGTCTGCCTCTCTTCCCAGTTTGGAAGGTGAATGAGCATCCGAGTGGGATACCAGCTGATATCTGTCCAGCGCGGAAATCTGCCAGTTCATCACCGGGTCTGAAGATAATCCCGTCTCCAGCGCATGAATATATGGTGTCAGTTCCTCGAAGCACTCTTCTATGGTATCAAATCCGGATTTTGCCCCAAACAGAGAAAAATGTGGTGTCCAGATGTGTGCCGGGATATACATGCCTTTCTCGCTGATCTCCAGCATAATTTCCAGAAGGTCACGACAGGGCAGCCCCAGGATAGGGCGTCCGTCTGAATGGATATTCCCAATTTTTTCCAGCCTTGCGGCAAAAGCATCTGCTTCCCGAAATCCCGGGAGCAGGATCAGACTGTGCACCTTCCTGGTTTTTCCATCCTTTTTATAAATGGAACTGATTTCTCCGGACAATACAAATCTGGGAGATTTTCCAGGATAATGTGCCGCCTCTGGCAAAACGAATTCATCTTTCAACCGGAAAAGCCCCGGTTCCGCAGGAATCAGTTTATCCTTTAATTCCTGCCGCCAGAGAGGATGTGTCATATCTCCGGTTCCAAGAAGTGTGATCCCTTTCTTCCGTGCCCAGAGATCCAGCATCTCCGGTGTTCCGTCCTTGCTTGTCGCCATGGAATATCTGGAATGTATGTGTAAATCTGCGATCTGCTTCAAAATTTTTCCTCCTGTATGCCATTTGTACATCTTATATTATAATTTCCTCTGTTTCATATGTACATCCTCTTTTCTGTTTATTCTCAATGGCAAAAAATACAGGCAAAAGAATCTATTGTATTCTTCGCCTGTATTAATAATAGTCAGATATACACAAAACTACCCTATTTGCTTTACTTTTAATCTGTAGAACTCATTCTTACTTCCATTATCTAATAGTATATAAATTTTCTGACCTTTTTTTAAGGTTCCTCTGTATAATGTTGCCCAGCCCTGATTACTTCTCATTGTAGTCGCTGAAATAAGTCTGGCTCCATAATACGCTTTTACAGTCTGATATTTATTGTCCTTAATTTCAACGCAGTAAAATTTATATTTCCCGGTTTTAGGAGCAGTAAAACACCACCAGTCTTTATCATCCTGCTGGCTCAAGCCACTATACGTCTTATTACATAAAATCTTCGTTGCGGTGTTTCTTGAATTGTTATTTTCTTTTTCAAAATTTTCAGGATTTTTTGTAATTACTTTCAATCTATAATAAGCATATGTGTTAGAAGAATTTGTGTCAGTTAAAGAAATATTAACCCGAGTTCCCTTTTTAAAAGAATATGCCGCGGACGTAAACGGTCTGCCATAATATACAGATTGTTCTTCGTATAATTTATATCCAACTTTCATTTTTGTCGATGGCAAATACCAAGAACTGGAAGATGATTCAATACCATTTTCAATATATTTAATTGGTATAACCGTATAATAAAAATATCCTGAATTAGGAACAATAACCGTATAATTCTTTGTCTCATTCCCAAGAATCACATCATAACTCTTATTCGTCGTAATCGTACGGCTAGCTGCATACGTTGTTTTCGAAATACAGAACAACATACAAACCATTAACAACATACCTGCGATTGAAAGTTTTTTCTTCATTTCATTTCCTCCTTTTTATATTGCATATATTTATATTATAATTTTTCATTCTGCATCTGTAAAGCTCATAACCCAGTCAAAAACCTGAAAAAATCACAGATACGCTTTCGCATTGCGACGTTCCATATAAAGATCCCAGGTATCCAGTGCCATAGGGCCAAATGGGAACAGAAGTCCCACTCCCAGGACAAATCCACCTGCGATCACAGCGATCACCAGATCAAACAGTGTAAACGGTGTGAGCAGCCATCCCCATTTGAACGCAGTTAAAGCAATCTTCAGAAGTTTCACAACTGCGCCTGTTGCTACCAGCAAAATCAGTCCTGAAATAAGATAAATATTCTGCATGATCTGTATTCCCGTTCCGGTTATTCCTTCAATCAGAATCGTAATAAGAAAAATTGCCGCAGGTATGATCGTTGCGATCATTTTTACTTTAAATTTTACCTCTGTGTTCTGTAATAATTTTTTTGCTGACATAGTATCCATATTCTTTTCCTCCTGTGTTAAATATTATTTTTTTAATAAGTATATTTTTCCGCTTAAAACCTGTCCTCTTTCCTCCTTTCACTATACAGACGACTAAGAATACCGGCAGGTTTTAAAAAAATGAAAAATTTTTTAAAATTTTTTTTTATTGAGAACTCTTGAAAATCCACAGGAAGAAGTCCATAATAAAATCAACTGCTTAAAAGACTGTTCTCCTCCGGAACCGTCTTACATAAATTTATAAACAGAACTTCTGAAATACTATAGAAACCAGAGTGGATAAGCTTATCCACCTGTCAGACAAGGAGGACCCTAAAATGAGAATATGGAAAAAAAGAATTACAGGATTTCTGATCGCCATGTGTGCGTTCTGCATCACAGCCGGTGTGGGAACTACACAGAATGTACAGGCAGCCACCAAAGCTACTTATACGATCAAAAAAATCCAGGAAAAGAAAACCTATAAGAGTTCCAGTGCCACATATTCCTACGAGCTGCCACAGTTAAAAGGAAACAGCACTGCAGTTAAACGGATCAACCAATCCTTAAAATCTTCCTACAACAATGATCTTTCTCTGAAAAAAACACTTTTTAAGGAATTCAACGATTACAAAAAGAACGGTACATTAAACAAAAGAAGTATGAGACTTTATGTAAGTACCAAATGCACCTGCGATTACAACAAGGATGGATACATCCGATTCGCATACCGTTTTGCATGGCACGGCTGCGGTTCTTATGATGCCAATAAGACAACCGTTATTTACCGTCTGAAAGATGGCAAACGTGTTTCCAGTATTCCGGCTTCTGCTACAGATAAGAAAGCATTAAATCTGGTCAAAGGTACCTGGTACACACCAGACGGAGATAAAGTTGTTTTCTCCGGAAAGAAAGTAAATTATTATTTCTCCGACTCCGAAAATGAACCATACTGGATTTTTGATATCGATGAGATCATCAAAACCAGTTACGGCTATTATTTCAAAATAGAATTAAGTCATAACTGCTATTTCGGATATCGTCTGAATCTGAAAGATACCAGTTCTATGACCCGAATCGGAAACGGTAACCCCTACAGTTCTGCCGGATATGTAAAATCCAGCAGTCTCAGCAGAACAAAATAAAATATATAATAAGGCGTGTGAATTTTTTTCACACGCCTCTTTTTTATAAATCCTCTCCGATTTCTTCCATCATTTTTTTTCTCTGCTTTCTGAAAATCCCCGGAAGCAGAAACAAAAGGACCATGCCTGCTATAATTCCCATGATCCCTATGATCATCATGATCGTTCCTATCTCCATTTCTTTCTCCTTATGATGCAGACAACCAGCCGTTTGCTACTGCCTGCTCGTACAGATCCTGAAGATTATCCATCTCCATATCATTGGCATTGTTATCCGGCTGTGACTGATAAAGTTCCTTTGCTTTCAGATAGTATTCCTGGAATTTTGTATAATCTCTGCCTTCATTATCAGCCTGAGACTGCTTTGCAACTTCCAGATATGCCAGCGCCTTATAGGTCTTATAATTATCACCATACTTCTCCAGCATCTGGTTCAGTACCGTTTCCTCCTGATCGTACTGCTGCATATTCTGATATAAAACAGACAGATTATAATCTGTATCATAAGTTCCCATGCCCTGACTCTGGATCTGCTCAAAAACCTTCGCGGCCTCCTGATAATAGGACATATCTGAGGTATCATTTCCAAGATCACTGTATGTCTGCGCCAGCTGTTCAAGGATTCCGATATTGTATTCTTTTGGAAGCTCTTTACGGGCCTTCTCCAGAATCTGGATCTTTTCATCCGATCCGCTCACACCGTCATCCTGCCCGTCAATGCATTTGCACTCCATAATGTAGGCACGCATTCGGAGATAATCGTCATCTGTTTTCTGGATACAATCTGCAAAGATATCCTTTGCACCGGAATAGTCCCCATTATTATATGAGATTTCTCCTTCAACATAATCAATATCTATGGAATCCAGGCCATTCTCACGTGCCGTCTCCAGCGCTTTTTCCGCTTCCTCCATATTTCCGGTGTATGCCATCGCAATGGCATAATCTCTGTAGTAAGCACTGTTATCCGGCTTGATATCAATGGCTTTTTTGTAGCATTCTGCCGCATTCTCATAATTTTCCATTCTCTCATAGGAATTTCCGAGAAGGTAATAAATATCATTCAGAGACGATCCGCTTTTCAGGATCGCATCATTGGAAAGGATCACTTTATTGATAAAATCAATACTGTCACCATACTGCTGCTGCTTGTTCAGCGCCAGCGCCTTCTGATAATAGGCATCCAGCCTGTCCGGAATAAGATCCGTGGCTTTTTCATAATATGTTTCAAAATTCTGATAATCTCCGGAGCTGATACACTGCGCTTCCTGACGTACATAAGATTCATAGTTTTTCTGTTTTCCAACATCCCGTTTGAAATATCCACTGATCGTCAGCGCTGCACTTCCGATCATCAGACCTGCAACCAGAACATAGGCCATGTGCTGTTTTGCGCAGAGATCTTTATACCTCTTGTCCTTTGTCTGGATATTCTTCAGATCATTCAGAAGCTCTTCCGCACTCTGATATCGCCTGTTCGGGTCCGGCTCCAGGCATTTCATGATAATATGTGCAAAGATATCATTGATCTTTATGCCGGTAAGCCTGATATCACTGACATTTCCGTTTTCATCCGGTTTCGGCTTCCTGCCGGTCATGATGTGGTATAAAGTTGCTCCCAGACTGTAAATATCCGCTCTGGCATCTATGGTTTTCCAGAGTGAATGGTCCAGTTCGTTCTGGTTGTAATGCAGTGCCTCGATCTGTTCCGGAGCCGCATATCCATTGGTATATCCGGTTACCCAGGCAGTATCTCCATCCAGCGTGGCAGAAATGTTAAAATCTATCAGACAGATATTTCCTTCCGGTGTCAGCATGATATTCCCAGGTTTCAGGTCACTGTGGATGATCGGTGGTTTCTGGCTGTGCAGATAGCCCAGTGTTGCAGCTATCTGCTTTGCCCAGATAATGACTGATTTCTCTTCAAAAACAGTTCCGGAATCCAGATAATCCTTAAATGAATTCCCCGGGATAAAATCCATAACTGTATACACATCCCCGTCCGCCTCAAAAAAGTCAAGAACCTGAGGCAGACAGGAATGTCTGAGGTTTTTCAGTACATCAACTTCCGCTCTGTTGTTCAGAAAATCTTTGATCTCTGTTTTTATTTTTTTCAGTACTACATATTTTCCAAGGTTTATCTGATAAGCCTTGTAGATTTCACCGCTGTTTCCAGCTCCAATCTTACCTATAACCCGATAAGTATGTGGAATTGGCATATATTCAAACCTCTTTTTATCTTATTTTACGCTAAAATCCATGCTGCTGCTTCCTGGCTGCATTCCCACATTGATCACTGCCAGGTCCTGGACTCCTGTTTCTTTTGCGGAAAGACCGGTATTGATCGGATTTGGTACTCCTGCTGTATCCTGCATCGGATTATTGAGAAGATCCATTCCGGCTAACATATCTGCGCTTTCAGCAACCCAGGATCCGCTTAATCCCATTTTGGAAATCTCGCTGATAAAGGCATCCTTTCCGCCCTCCTGTGGAGTCGTTCCATTCAGGTAAAGCTGTGTGCCGTTTACCAGTGCCGCATTTCCTGTCTGGCTTACTGTTCCGTCACTGTTAACTGTATAAAGGGCGATAGCCAGCCTTGCTTCCGGCATTGCATTTTCGCCGCTCATTCCGGAATAATAGCCTGCGATTCCGATATCAACAGAAGTTCCATTATCTTTTACAAAGCATTCCTGTGTTCCGCTGTATGTGATTCCCTCGACTGGATCACCAAAGCCCGGATCTGCTGATTCACTGGCAATCTGCTGTGCCTCTCCGTTTTCTGCCCTGTAAAGTTCAAACTGCAGTTTTCCTCCGGAAATAGAAATCACCAGAAGTTCCGGTCTTCCATCACTGTTAAAATCTCTCTGATCTGTTGCAAGAACGCCATTTACAGATGCCATGCTGGTACTGTCTGTGTAGGAAATGCTTCCTCCTGTATATTTGGAGATTTCCACCTGTGCTACATATGCAGCCAGTACAGCATCGTCATCTGCAGTTTCTGCGGTATTGCTATCTGTCTGCTCTGTACCTGTCTCATCCGTTTGTGAGGTCTCTGTTGTCTCCGTATAAGTCTCTGCCGGACCAGGTGTCGGTATTGCCGGATCATCAGCTGTTTCTGTATCCGGTTCGCTGTAATTTCCATCCTGGTTTTCATCAGAAGTTTCCGCTGGATCTTCATATGCATTATCATCTGTATCTTCATTGGAGGCTTCACCCGGATTGTCGTATGAGTTCTCATTCTGTTCTCCGTTGGAAACTTCTGAACCTCCGGATGGGAGTTCATCCTGACCATATACATCCTCATTGGTCGCTTCTGTTGTTCCTGCTTCATCTGACGGATTATCATATGTTTCCGAATCCGGATCTTCCGGATAGTCTGAACTGTCATATGGATTTTCTGTATCTTCCGCATAATCAGAAGCATCCGTGGAATCCGTATCATCTGTTGAATCCGTATCATCCGCGGCGTTCTGATCTGCCCCGTCTTCTGATTCCGTGTTATCCCGATCTGGAGCACTTGTCGGATCAGTCTGATCTCCAGGATGCGGTGCCGCAGTTACTTCACCAACTTTTCCAGAATCCAGACCTGCACCACCCGCACTGTTATTGCTTCCGTCATCCAGTTCATTCGGATCTGTTGTCGGCGTTGGCGTTGCCGTTGGATTTATAATATTAATAATAAGAGTGATATATTTTGTTGTATCCTGTTCTTCTTTTTCAGTCTCTTCTACCTGAGAAGTTTTTCCCTGTTCTTTAAAAATGCTCTTTGTATTTTCAAAAGCGTTCTGATAATCGTTTACACGGGAATTCCATGCAGCGGAATCCTTTTTCACAGAAGATGTGGAAACATTTTTCATATTTTCGCCGGTCTTTTTCAGCATATCCAGTGCCTTTTCCGGCTGTTTCTTTCCATTGTATACTTTTGCAAGTCCCAGAGTCGCATCTGTGGATTTTTTATCAATCTTCAAAGCATCATTAAATGCAACTTCTGCTTTGTCGTATTCTCCTGCATCCAGATATTTGGAGCCCAGGTTCAGATTTTCCTGTAACTGGCTTGCAGTTGCCTTTTTAGGTGTGACAAAAATCACAACTGCCAGAATCACGAGTACGCAGACAATTCCTGCGATCATCGGAACTAATATCTGCGGTGATAATTTTTTTCCGGAATTATTGTTTGGATTCATTTCACATCCCCCTTTCGGAAAATAAACTCTTCATCAGACAGGCGGATCTGATCTCCGTCATTGAGAAGCAGTTTCTGGCCTGGCATTGCTCTGTTTCCGTTCAGGTATGTATAGTTGCTGGAATCCTTATCTTCCAGGTAATATTTACCTTCTTCAAAATGGATCGCACAGTGTTCCCTGCTGATGGTCGGGTTATTGCGGATGCAGATATCTACCATAAGTGCACGCTTACCGATCTTGCAGATCTCCGTCGTGATATGGAACTTCTCCTGTGTATGCAGACGGATCAATGTAGCATTTGGTTTAACTCTTGCTTTCAGAAGTATCGTTGCTTCACTTCCGTCATCCCTCAGCATTACAGTTGCGTCATTGCCGTCATCATCGTCTGATGCAAAACCGGTTCCCGGATTCGGAGTGTAGCCTCTTCCCTGAGCTCCGTCATTCCCTGGCATTGGATCTGGGTTATAGCCCCCTGCCGGTTTGTCCCAGAAACCTGGTGTTGGATCTGGCTCATAACCTCCTGCCGGGTCCTCTCCAAAACCTGACGCCGGATCTGGTTCATAACCTCTTCCCGGGTCCTCTCCAAAACCTGGCGCCGGATCTGGCTCATAGCCTCTTCCCGGGTCCTCTCCAAAACCTGACGCCGGATCTGGCTCATAACCTCTTCCCGGGTCCTCTCCGAAGCCTTCCCCTGGTGAAGGATATGTTTTTCTGTTTTCTTCTGGCGGATTATCCCAGCCTCCCTCATTTGGAGTATTCGCCCAGATATTCTCCGGTCTCTGTGGTGGCATTTCCGGCGGCATTGGTGGCATTTCCTGTGGAAATGGAATTTCTTCCTGTACCTCCTGTTTTTTCTCCATTCGATGGAACAGTCCCTTCAACAACGCCTTCTTTTTCTTCGGTTTCTTTTCTTCAACGTCACCATCCATATCTACAAAACCGCCACCCGGTGTAGGAGGAACCAGTGGGCCACCTTCATCATAATTGGCAGTCTGTCCGGTCTGCTCATGACTAAATCCGTCTGCTCCGCCGCCAAATCCACCGGACTCTGATCTCAGCGGAATGCAAACGACCTTTACTTCTTCTGTTCGTGTATCCACATAGATATTCTGCATCTCTGATACGATTTCCTGCTTTGGAACACCCAGTTCTTCAAAGAAAGTAAGCACATAATTCACCTTCTGCTGAATTTCGATCTGCTTTTCCTGAGGTGCTTCGCTCATCCATGCCATTATGTTCATGGTTCCGGCTATATCATATGTAAAAATAAAACCATTGCCATCCTGATTCGCATTTGCCGGCAACAGAAACTGATTTGCGGTTCCCTGTGTCAAAATGCTCCACGTTTTTTCGTCCAGGACCTCTCCCGGCTTGGATCTGTAGGAAAATCTTGTGTGTCCGTCTTTGAAATCATACTCAAAATTCATACTCTTTATCTCCTTTTCTTAGTATATATCCAGCTGGATCAGTTTCCATTTTCCTTCTGACAGTACTGGTGCAATTCCACTGCTGTTAAAATTCTTGGCATCTGCAAATTGCGGATTTACCACAAAATCACCATTGCTCTTAATAAATCCCCAACTTTCATCCGACTGAACTGCCGCATATCCAATGGCAGAAAAGCTTCTTGCTTTTTCAAACATACAGTCCAGAACTTTTTCTCCTTCTGATGAAACAAATCCCCATTTTCCAGCCTGCTGAACTGCTGCGGGATTTTTGGAAATAAACGGAGAAACTGCTTCATAATTTTCGCCGATCTGTACACCGGAACTGTTAAGCAGCTGATACTGCTCACCGGTTTTTACAAATACGACACCATTTCTGGAGCAGAAGCCCCAGGCATCCCTGACTACATCGTCAAATCCGAAATCTGTAATAATCTTCAGGTCCTTATCAATAAGAGCCCACTTTTCATCTTTTTTTACTGCTGCAATACCATTAAGCATAGGTGTCGCCGCATCATATTCAAATTCCGTCTTTTCATTGAAATCTTCATCCAGGAATCCATATTTCCCGTTCTTTTTTGCAGGAAGTACCCCTTCATTGAAGGTTCCCAGATATTCATAAGTCTCGTCCGGCTGTCGCCGCTTATAACCGTTTGTATCTATATAATACCATTCGCCGTCTTTCTCAACCGGCGCGAAACCGTTTTCACCAAACATTCCGATATATTGATATTCCGCACGGATCACAGAATTTCCATCTTCATCCAGGATACCCACATCTTCTCCGGATGTGATCCTCATATAATGGTTGCAGGTTTCTGAAATATTATCGTATTCATCTCCGATAAACTGGAAATCTCCTGCCAGAGAATCCAGCTTTGCCTTCAGCGCGCCACTGTTTTTTTTCTTCTTGATGTGTTTTTTCAGAAGGGCAATGGCGTCCTGTTTCTCATCCTGCTCCACGTAATAATCTGCCAGTGTCAGGATTGCCTGTTCATTATCTCCGTCAAGAGAGATCGCACTGTTGCATGCATCCACAAAACCGGAATCATCTCCCATATTTCTGTAATCTTCCGCGATCTTCATATAGATATTTCGGTTATCTCCATCATACTCCAATGCTTTCTTATATTCCAGGATTGCATCGTAATAAATTCCTTTTTCTTCATTTTTCTGAGCCTGCTGGAGACATTTTTTATATTCCATCGGTTTTTCCACTGCAGAAGTAAATGTTGTATACCATGCTCCCACAAGCAGACCGGTCATCATCAGAACCATTAATTTTTTCATACGCACCTCTACGAATCAAAAGCCAAGTAACAAAATCAGGATCGTTCCCACAGAAAAAAACGGAGCAAGCGGAATGGAATCCTTCATGTTCAGTTTTTTGAGGATCAGCTGTACGATCGAATAAAGTGCCGCAAGCGATAAACTCACAACAATGTCAAACCATATCAGAGAGCCTCCAAGATACCATCCCAGCACGGCTGCCAGCTTCACATCTCCCATTCCGACACTTTTTCTGGAAAAGATCCTGGCCAGAAAAAAGATCAGAAATCCCAGCAGCATTCCACCTCCTGCTGATTTCAGGATATCCAGCCAGTAAGAAGGCTTCACTGTAATTTCTCCTGCCAGTATCACTGCCCTTATGACAAACATGAAAAGCAGAAGCTTATTGGGTATAATGGTTTTCTGCTGATCGATAAATCCGAGAAAAACCATAAAAACCGTCAATATCATATATCGGACTGCTTTCAGCCAGTGATAGCCATATTTGCTGAAAAAAAATATCTCGGCTAAAACAAGTGCTGCTATGATCAGAAGGATATATTTTTTTTCTTTTATAAGACTTTTTATATGTTCCATTTTTTCTCCTTGGTCAATCCGTCAGCTGCCTGCCCATACGCGGGTTGAAGCGCAGACACGGTAATGTCTTGTTCCCAGATCAAAGAACGGGAATTCCGTTTTGATATCATAATCCACAACGATCTTTATGTCATTGGTACCTTTTGCACACCAGGAACTTTTGCTGAATTTCATATTGGAAACTCCCAGTTTTTCCAGATATTCGTCTGCATCCTGTCCTCCGGAAGCCACACTCAGCTGCTGCTTCACACAGGATTTTGCAACGACTCCTGTCATATAACTGGCAAGCTTGTTCCATGCGCCGTTTTTCACATAGTTCAGAACACCGTTCACAAACTCCTTGGGATTTTTCTTATATTCTTTCAGCTGATCATATGTAGCTTTTCCCGCCTTTCCGGCATCTGCCACATCCTGTATGGTTCCCTGTCCGTTTGTAACACTTTTGGCTGTATTCTCGATCACTTCCAGATTGGATTTAATGTCCTCCATCTGTTTTGAGAATTCTTCTGATTTTGTATTAAGTCCTTTATATGCGTCCAGAACGCCTGTCTTTTCCAGTATGTAACTGTATTCCGCAACCTCTTTCGCTGCCTGATCCACAGAATACTGGATCAGTACCTGTGCCCTCACACAGGAGATCAGACTGAATATGCACATAAACGCGAACAGGAACATGGGAATAAACAGTGCTGCCTCCACAGTGATCGAACCATTTTCTTTTCTGTCTGACATTGCCCCTCCTGTTAATAAGCCAAAACACTCTTGTAATCTATGATTCTCCTGCCATCATCTGTACTCTTTCCTTTTCCCAGAAATTCCGGAACTTTCGGAAGGAATGTGGTTGATGTCTGTACCTTCGCGTTCAGCGTCAGCATGGTATATTTCTGACTTAGCGTTGAGCCGGTGTTCAGCTGGATACAGTCTGCCGCACGGACGGAGAGATCCTTTTTACCATTCTCATCTGCAAGCTTAACCAGAACAAATAATTTCATGTAATCTTTGTAAGTGAACTTAAGGCCATCCGCTTTTCCCGGCCATACTGCCGACTCTTCTCCGTTAACCAGCGCTACGGTTTCCGTTGCTGCCATTCTCAGCGCATTACAGAAAAGATATCCATATTTTACAACCGGATAAAGCCATGGCTGCCCGGTTGCTCCGCATACAACCGTTGCCACTGTATCTGCTTCTACATTCAGAGTTGAATCCATAAAAACATATAAACTGTCAATGGCAAGCCTTGTTCCATAGAGCTGTGCTACTGCCAGTGTTTTGTTCTTGCCGGTAAAAGCATTTCCATAAAGGATATATTCAATTTCCCCATTCCAGATCACATGTTCGGAAAGTTTGTCATTGCTGAGCGACGTATCTTCGTCTTTGGTCGTGATACAGTTAAACATTTCTGTGGTGTATTCCATGAGATATGCCTGTTCCATTATCCCGCCGGACAGATTGTCCAGGCAGGTCAGAACACTGTTCAGAAGATCCACATTATCCTTGGAACTTTCTACTGCTTTTTTATCTGCACTTACATCTACTTCTGCCGGACTGTTTCCCGTTGCACTTGCTGATGTTTTGGCGATTCCGCTCGGATACTTGGAAGGATACCCTTCTTTTTCTGAAAGGTTTTGCTCTTTTCCGGAATTATTCAGAGAGTCTTTCGTCTGTGTATAATTTCCGCTGGCCTCTTTTGCCGCTTCTCTGTTCTGCGCTCTGGTATCTTCCTGCGTCGTGTCACTGTCTTCATTTTTTACACCGGAAAGGGTGGTCTGATAAAAGGTTGTATCCTCAGGATTATAAAAAGATCCTCCCCTGAACTGTTCATTTAACAGACTTCCACCGATTTCCTCCTCATGCTGGGCCCAGAATGTTTCTGTAGCTGCTGTGCCGCCCATACTTCTTATATATGATGCCTCTTCCTCATCCACAGAAAGTTTTTCAAAATTTCTCGTTACCTTTTTGAATTTCTTTATCATTTCTTTAAAGGCTTTCGCTGTATCTATATTATTCTGAATCGTTTCTTTCAGTTCTTTAAGATCTGTTTCATTAATTTCAATATCTTCTCCGGCACTTTCCTCAACCGTTTCTCCGGCTGCGATCAGATCTTCTTTTGCCTTGTTATATGCTTCTTTTTTAGAAGCAACCTTCCTCCAGCATTTCAGCACGTCATCCAGCGCTGAGTTGGCTTTTTTCCCATTATCTATGATCTCATCCGCTTTTTTCTCCAAAGCCTTAATGCAGGCCTGATATGTTTTGGCCGCATCAGAATAGATTTTATTCATACTGCTGATATTTCCGTTGATCACAGATTTGATGGAATTAAATGTCTGTATTTCTTCTGAAGTAAATCTTTCACTGATTTCAGCTCTCACTTCTGAATCAGCTTCTGCTACCTGATACACAGCAAGTAAAGTTACCATATTTTTATACATCTGATCATCAAATGTAGTATTCCCGCTGTCCCAGCTGAATGGATAATTCAGATATTCTTCAATCACATCATACGTCAACGGATCAGGTGCTTCCTCCGGAAACGGTGCATCAATCTCTTCGTTCAGATATTTCTGCAGTGATTTCGCAGCCAGACGAAATACTGTTTTTTTCTGATATTCCTCCGCAAAACCAGTATCTGTATTTGACAACTGATCTACCGCACCCGTCTGTGCTTCCACAGCTTCCTTTGCCTCCTGTATAGGCTCGCTGAGTTCTGACGCTTTCAGGGCGTATTCTGACTTTGCTTTTACATATTTCTGCTGTTTTTTTACATTGTTGAAAGGAAGCTTCTTGATCTTCCCCACAATATCATCCGCCATATAGACAGGTCCCCGGAATTTCATATATTCCATAACCTGCTGACGGAAAACATCGTTTTCTGCCAGGGATGAAGATGCCACCCCTTTTGCCTCAAAGCCAGTTTCTTCCAGCTGTATCAGTGAACTTAAGCCATCGCTGCTTTCACCTGTCAGATTTTTTGCGTTGATGGATTCTTTGAACATCTGCTCCAGCTTCTGCTGTTCGTCCGGTGAATCCGGAGTTTTTGCCATGGCTGTCAGTCCATATGTATCCTTCAGTTTCTTATCATACTGTGCCAGTGCCGCATTCATGGTCAGATCTCCGGCACCGGATACTACTGTCTTTGACGCAAAAAGGCGGGAAGCATCTACAATAATTCCGCTAAACATCAAGACCGGTACCAATATCAACGTCAGAAGTACGCAGATCGATCCTCTCTGTTTCCCGCAAAATAACTGCATACACTTCCCTCCCCAGTTAAAACAAAAAATTTTTCACCTTATCAAAGGTTTCTCCCAGTTTCTGAGCCTTTCCGTCCAGTCCCAGCTTTTTCAGGAAAAAGTTTCCCATGTCCCAGGCCAGATCCACATTTCTCACAAAGTCCGTGCTGTTGATTGCCGGCTGATATGCCGCCGTATAGATCGTCAGGCTGTCCCGTAGTCCCAGATACTTCAGTATCCCGGGCGTGGAAACAACATACCTGAGTTCTGCCTGTACCGACTTGGACAAAAAGGAACTGTTGACCTTTACATAGGCTTCTGTGCGCCCCATGGAAAACAATGCACTGTTTTTCTGAAGCGCCTGCTGGTAATCTGCTGCCCGCCTGGCAAGCTTACTGTCCACTCCCCATCGGTAGATCTTCGAAGCACTGCCTTTATATGCAGCATAGTAAGATTTCGTCTGTGATTCCGACGGACCGTTTTCCCAGTCAAAATCCACCTTGCTGTTTTTCAGAGGATTTTCATCTGTAAAACTGTCATAGCCAGGGTAAGACGCTTCTCTCGCCAGCTCTGTAGCTGCTCTTTCTACCTGAAAGAAAAAGTAGCTCTCCTGCAACTTGAATAATCCGAAATAGAGCACCACCATGACAATGCCAATGGTGATGGGAAAATAGATGGCGGCTTCTACCATGATGGCGCCTGTTTCGGAGTTATTGTTTTCCCTGTTCATATTTTAGTTATTATCTACAAAATTTGTCAGTTTACCAAATACGTTTTCTACAACATTGCCTATATTAGTATTAAATGTAGCCGCCACGCCAACAACAATAAGAATAATCAGAACAATCGCAACAATCTCAGCAATTCCCTCCTCTTCATTCTTAAACTCTTCCACAAAATTGCGGATTTTGTTTCCTGCGCTGATCCAAAGTAAATTAAGTTTTCTAGTCATACTCTTGTCCTCCATTTTCGTTTGCATTGTGCAATATTTTTATAATAATCGGCTTATGCCGTTTATTATCATACCTGTTGCATTACCGGAACCATAACCATAATCAGAATTCCGATAAGAATCAGCATCATCGGCAAAAGCAATTGTGTATTTGCTTTCTCACCTTTCTGCTTCACTTGACTTTTTTTGACCTCCCACATTTCATCAGAAAGATCTTTCATGAAATAAGCAAGTTCCTCGTTACCTTTATTCAGATTCTGTATGATCAGAGAAGTAAACTTACGTATCTCCTTCACATTACATCGTTCTGCAAAATTTCTGTATGCGTCAATTTCTGCAACACCATTTTCCATTTCGAGATTAGTATTCTGCATTTCCTGGTAAAGTACCCTCTCTCCTGTTATGGAGACTCTTTTCCATGCATCCCTGAGCACCATTCCTGAATTAACCAACAAAGTTAATTTTGATAAGACCTGTGGAAGATCCAGTAAGATTTCCTGTCTTCTTGCCGTCAGCTTATCAAAAAGTGCAAGATCCAGGTATAAAATCAAAAGCCCTCCCACAATTAATCCCATAAATAACAGACCTTTGTTGTTTGACATTGCAGAAAGAAGCATTACAACTATAACAATCGTATATGTATACGTTGTTTTTGCCCCAAGAAGCATATAATAGTAATACTCCGCATATTTTTTCCCTTTGATCTCGGCAATTTCACGTATTTTAGCCTGTGCAGCTCTTGTCTTTGTACTGATATGCAGAATTCTCATAACCGAAAATCCCACACACAAAAGCTCACTCATCTGAAATTCTTTTGCAAAAGAACTGTCTGTATATTTCTGATATTTTTTCCCACCGGTTATGGCCAGATATATCCAGATCAGTGTAAATGGTGTTGCCAGTGCAAGTAAAATCAACTGAAAATAATCCACTGCTTTTCTCTCCCTATATCTTGATATCTACAATTTTTCTTCCCATATAGTAAGCAACTCCGAAAAGAATAAGTACTCCAATCTTTACTATTACATTTAATGGTGTATTCTGCACAATGGACATATTTCCCATTCCATTCAACATTAACATAAGCAATACCGGCAGGATAATCATAATATTCAAATCGTTCTTATTCGCCGTAAGTAAAGTCCGAATCTCCATTTCCATCTCGATCTTATCATTAATGATCTCTCTGGTCTCACCAACCACTCGTCTCATATCACCACCATAGCGGTTGGTCACCTCAAAGATCGTGGCAAAACTTTCGATATCGTCCAGATGGCTTCGTGCCGCAAAATTACTCAGCATCTCTTCAACGCTCTGTCCGTTGTAAATACCATCTACGATCAGTTTCAGTTCTTTTACAATATCTGCTTTTTCTCCATAGATTCCGATCAGATCTCCGCAGGCATCCAAAAAAGCTCCCTGGGTATTTTTACCTGCGGAATAGGATGCGGAAAGAGATTCCATCATATCACGGAACTGGTACAGAAGATTTTTCATTCTTTTGTCTTTCAGATAATCCCGGTATTTCCGGATTCCCGGAACAACAAGGAGCAGCCCTACGATCAGGGAAAAAATCACATTTCTGAAAAATACCATACTGAAGAAAAATCCCACGATTCCGCCCAATAGCGCACCTGTTGCGGTTTCCACCGGATTCAGACGATAAATATAATAATCCTCCGCTGTTCCGAAAACAGGTTTTACAGGTATATATTTGGGAGCTTTAACCTTCTTCTGTTTTATTTTCTGAGGTTTTACTTTCTTTTGTTTTACAGTTTTTGTTTTTGGTTTTTTTTCTTTTTTCATAATCTTCCTTTTGGCCTGATGATCTACAGGCCTGAATGCATTCCGGAAAGCCGCAGTTTATAATCATTATACAGAGGATTTCCTGTGCGTACCAGTCGTCCCTGCACTTTTTCCAGCGTACTTCCCTGGGTTTCCTTGAATACAAATAATGGATTCAGCTGGATTTCTCCGTTTTTACAGCCCAGAACTTCTGTGATCTCCATGGTTCGTCTGGATTTATCACGCAGTCTGGAAAGATGGATGATGATATCCAGTGCGGAGGAAATCTGCTGGCGGATAGCCGGAAGTGGCAGGCCTGCATTTCCCTGCAGCACCATGGTTTCCAGACGACTCAGCATATCTCTGGTCGAGTTGGCATGGCCCGTGGAAAGGCTTCCGTCATGGCCTGTGTTCATTGCCTGCAGCATATCCAGTGCTTCCGCGCCTCGAACCTCTCCAACAATGATCCTCTCCGGTCGCATTCGCAGTGCGGATTTGATAAGATCACGGATGGTTACCTCACCTTTTCCGGAAGTGTTGGCATTTCTTGTTTCCAGACTTACGATATTATCAATATTTGCGATCTGAAGCTCCGCAGAGTCCTCGATCGTTATGATACGTTCATCCCGTGGAATGAAATTCGACATGGCGTTGAGAAACGTTGTTTTTCCAGAGCCTGTACCCCCACTGATAAAGATATTATACTTGGCTCTTACCAGTTTTCCCAGAAAATCCGCTGCTTCCGGTGTAATGGAACCATATTTCAAAAGCTGGTCTACCGTCATCGGAGTTCTGGAAAACTTTCGGATGGTCACAATGGGGCCCGACAGGGAAAGCGGCGGCAGGACCACGTTTACACGGGAGCCGTCTGCCAGTCGTGTATCTACGATCGGATTGGCTTCATTGACCTCTTTTCCAACAGACCCTACCATCTTTTGAATGATATTTCTCAGCTCATTTTCGCTGGCAAATTTTTTGTTCAGAGCTTCCAGTCTTCCTGCACGCTCCACAAAAATGTGGAATGGTCCGTTGATCATGATCTCTGTAATACTGTCATCTGCAAGGATCTCATCCAGGATTCCCATTCCACGGATGGAACTGAATACCAGACGTACGATCCTGGAGCGCTCCTGAGGGCTTATCCTGTAATTCACCAGCTTATGGTCTACAATATCCGCAATTCTTCTTCGCAGCTGTTCATCGTTTGCCTTACTCAAAGTCGCCGCATCTGCTATAAGAAAACGCCGGATCTCATTGACAAGACGTCCTGTCATCTCTTCTGAAAGCATAATATCACCTCATTTTCACCGGATCAGTATGTGTATCCATGTTCCTGTTCTACCTCAAGGATCAACTTGGCGTTTGCTTTTTCATATTCATTAAAGATCGTATCCTGCATGGCATCGAACTGGTCTGGATCGTATTGCGGTACATACCATGATTTCGCATTGAAATAATCCTGGAACATCTGGTCTTGGAATCTTCTTCCATGTCTCGCGTAAATCTCATTTCTTGCATACGCCAGCTGGTCTTTGGAAAGGCCTTCCAGCTGATCCCTGGTCAGATATGCGGAATTGCTCTCCGGAAAAATATAATCTCCTGAGCCTGCAGTTGTTGCCGTTGAAGAAGATCCGGATGTTGTACCTGCTGTAGAGTTCTGAGAACTCTGTGTACTGCTGTTTGTGCTTTCTTCCGGCATGGTATATTCCTGTACCGGCGCATTTCGAAGTGCCTCCAGATCTTTATCTGCCTGGCTCTGGGAAGCAGACTGCTGTGTCTGCTGGGACTGCTGACTTTGTGTATTCGCAGACTGTGTGTTTTTCTGTGTACTTTTTTTTGATGGCTGCACCGTTGACTGTTTTTTCTGTGCAGATGAGCTCTGGGGTTTCTGCTCATTTGTGATCTGCAGCTCCTGTGCATCTGTTGCAGCTGACGGTGTAGGTGTCGCAATTTTTACACTTTTCTGTGTACTGCTGTTTTTTGTTGTGGACTGATTGGATGCTGTTGTATTCTGTTTCTCTTCTGTATCAGCTTTTGCTGTTTTGGTGCTGTTCTGTGAGGTTTCAGCCTTTGGTGCCTGTGTGATATTCACTACAATATCCGAGGCGCTTCCTCCGGAATTTTTTCCGAGGAGAAGAGCAAGTACGACAACTGTTATCACGAGGATTCCAACTGTACATCCAATACTGATCAGCCATTTTTTCTGATCGCCCTTGTTTCCTCTGTTATTATGTGAGCGGTTATAGGTTCCGTTTCCTCCGTTATTATACAGCTGATCATAAGTTCCGTATGTCCCATTTCCGCCATCATTATAGGTACCCGTTCCACTGTAAGTACCGTTTCTGCGATTACCTCTTCCATTATATGTATCTTCACTGCCATAGTCATTCTGACCGCCGCCCGTTTCCAGCGGCGCTCCGCAGTTGTCGCAGAATCTGGCTGTTTTATCTTTTATTTCTGCACCGCATCTTCCGCAATACATACATTCCCGCTCCTTCCTCTGGATTGATATTAGATCTTAATTGTCCAATTTGTTTGAATTTATCTGGTATTGCGATAAATCTTTTCTTTTCCAAAAATTTTATTACATTTACACAATTCTTTCAATATGTGACACCTAGTGTGCCCCCTTTTTTTTACAGATCAGATATCTTTATAATATGATGGTGAAATTACATCGTACTCTCTGCAGGAACATCCATTTTCATAACTGTCGCAGCAGTCACAGTTGGAACAGTACATATGAGCATCATTAATATAAAACAGGCCGCCATACTGCATGGAAGTTCTCTGGTTCTTGGATTTCTTCTTGCTGTTATCGTAGTACGCCCCGTTGGGGATCATCATGTTTTCCGGGGAAAAACCGCTGAAATCGAAGAAATGAGATTCTGTTCCATGATGAGGTACCTTGATGCACCAGTAATGTTCGTGAAGCTGGATCTTTCCGTCATAATTCTCTGCGATCATCTTCATATACTGTGGCTGTACATCTCCGGTGAACAGAAGGTTCAGTTCGCCGTCAATGGTGTTATGGAATGCCAGGCTGATCTTGTGGCGGAACTGTCGCAGGGAATGGCCCTGTTTTTCCGCACTCTCCAGAAGTGCCTGAAATTCTTCTGTTGCCTGTAATTCACGAAATTTCTTTTCCAGTTTTTCCGGGTTGAGACGACGTACTCTCTCTTTTTCGGTTTCTTCCGGATCTTCTGCTGTATCTTCTATTGCTGCGCCTGCATCTTCATTTGCAAGCACCAGTTTTTCCTGTGTATATTCTTCGTTTTCCCCGCTGTACTCTCTCGGGTCTTTCAAAGAGCTCTCTGGCCCATCTGTATCTTCTGGCACAGACAGTGGCTCCGATTTCTCCTCTGCTTCCAGTGTCTCCTCTGTCATGGACAGAAACAGCTCTCTTACTTCCTCCGCAATGTTCACAAGCTCTGTCATTGCATTTTCGTGATTCTCGATCAGAGAATTAAATACCTCCTCTGTCTCCCGGCTGACTTCACTGACATCCGGCCAGAGTGCTGTATATTTTCCTTCAAATTCTGAACCTCTGGATAAAAGATCGATCTTTACCTTTCTGGCACAAAGGGCTTCTGCCAGGGCAAAAAGGCTGACACGTCTTCCCGGAAGGCTGGCTTTTTTTGTCACATCCGCAAGGAGCAGAAGTGCCAGTGTGTATTTCATTTCCGGACCGGAAAACACATCCGGAAGATAGATTTTTTCAAATTCGTAGGCATCTCTTCGATAACGCATCATATAAAGAAGTCCGGAAACATGATCTGGATGAAAATGTGTCAGAAGCAGATTTTTTTTGCGGATGGTGGTAAGATCTGAAATGATCACGTCAAAGACTTCTCTTCGCGGCCGTCCCTCGATCTTGCTGTTGGCTGCCCCGAAATCCACAAGCAGGCTGCTTTTTCTGTCACGAATGCAGAAACAGTCCCCGAATCCTACATTGTACATTCGTATTCTCATTTATTTTTCCTCTGGTTTCTTATTCAGCTGTCTTTTTTTCTTCTGTTCCTGTCATTATTTCTCAGAACCAGATCTGCATATCATACCAGGTTGCTCCACCATGGCAGGAATCTGCAACTCCCAGTTTCTTCATTCCATGACTCTCATAAAATGGGATCATATGTTCCTTGCAGGTAAGGATCAGAGCTTTTTTTCCACGTTCTTTCGCAAGATCCTTGAAGTATTCCACAAGTTCTCCTGCAATCCCCTGATGACGGTATTCCGGGATCACATTCAGCCCGAATACGGTCTGGATCTCTCCGTCTTTTTTGTGAAGGGTGATATCATGATAAAACTCATCCGGAAGTACCGGTTTATCTGTAGTTCCTCCGTTGATAAATCCTACAATCTGATCGTCCTTTACTGCTACTACAAAATTCTCCGGGAATGCTCCCATACGGTTCACAACGTCCTCATGACTTGCTGCCTCCGCAGGCGGGAAACAGATTGCCTCGATTTCTGCCAGACGGTCTGCCTCCTTTGGATCTGCAAGTCTGATCTGTAAATTTTCTGCCATTTTTTGTGGTCTCCTCTATATTATTTATTCCGTTTTCATCCGGTTTTGATTCTTTTTTAATTATATCGGGTGAGGGAAACTGCGTCAACGTGTAACATACAAAAAAGCCCTCAGTATTCGCACTACTGAGGGCTTCATTCTTTCGTCTTTGTATGCGGCATCACAGCACTGACTCGATCAGCCGCTTCGTATACTCCGTCTTCGGATTTTCAATGATCTCTTCCGGTGTTCCTTCTTCTTCCACATGTCCGTCATGCATCACGATCACCCGGTCGCAGAACATCTGAATAAGGGCCAGGTCGTGGCAGATAAAAAGGAAGGACAGCTGTTTTTCTTTTTTAAGCTTCATGAGAAGCTCCATGATCTGTTTCTGTACCGTCACATCCAGGGCACTGGTTGCCTCATCACAGATCAGAACTTTGGGTTCTACAGCCAGGGCTCTGGCAATGGCCGCTCTCTGGCACTCCCCTCCGCTGACCTGATGAGGATAACGGTCTGCATATTCCGGAGTCAGGCCGCAGGTAAGAAGAAGTTTTTCCACACGGTTCCTGGTTTCCTTCTTACTTATCCCCATATTTCGGAGACTTTCCCCGATTCCGTCCCCAATGGTGCACCTGGGATCAAAGGATCCTGCCGGTGTCTGGAAGACCATCTGAAGTTCCCGGTAAGTTTCCCGGAGAGCTTTTCCCTTCGCATGTGTGATATCTTTTCCCAGAAAAAAAATCTTTCCATCTGTAATATCCGTTAGATGCGTGATCATTTTTGCCACTGTACTTTTTCCGGAACCGGATTCGCCCACGATACCAAGAACTTCTCCCGCGTTCAGAAAAAAGCTCACATCTTCCACAGCCGTGAAGGATTTTTTCCCGGATAAAAATGTCTTTTTCAGATTCTGCACTTCCAGGATTTTTTCTGCCATCATCTGCCTCCATTTCCGGTGCCTGCACGTTTCAGGCGAAGTACCGAACGCATAAGTTCTTTTGTATAAGGATCTGTCGGAGCTGTCAGGACCTGAGCTGTTTTTCCATATTCTCTCACTTCTCCGTTTTTCAGTACCAGAACCTGATCTGCCATTTTTTCTACTACGCCGATGTTGTGTGTGACAACAACCATGGCTGTTTCATACTCCCGGCGCATCAGCAGCATTTCCTCAACCACCTGTTTCTGTACTGTTACATCCAACGCGCTGGTAGGCTCATCTGCCAGAAGAAGTGATGGATTCTGCAGCATGGAAATGCAGATTCCCACCCGCTGGTTCATACCACCGGACAGTTCAAAAGGATAGCTCTTTAAAACACGCCCTCCATCTTTGAGCCCGATCTTCGCCATCATTTCCAACGCACGTCTGTCGCATTCATGGCGGCTGATCTTTTCGTGTTCACGGAGACTTTCATAAATCTGGTCACCTACGGTACGGATGGGGCAAAGAGCTGCTCCTGAATCCTGAAAGATCATGGCGATCTCCGGTCCCAGAAGTGTGCGGAGTTCTTTTTCCTGCATATCCACTACATTTTTTCCTTTGTACCAGATATCTCCTTCTGTCACCATGCCTTCATTTCCCAGAAGTCCCATGATTGCCTTGATGATGGTACTTTTTCCGCTTCCGGATTCGCCTACCACCCCCAGGATCTCCCCTTTATTCAGTTTCAGATCCACATCATGTACAACCGGTTCTCCGTTGTAGCAGATCGTCACATGCTCAAGCTTCAACAATGATCCCATCTTATTTCACTTCCAGATCTGCCGTGATCTCGTAATAATCACATGGATGAGCAGTCAGCCCTGATACATTTGACTTTGACACAAGTCCCATATTCAGATGAGAAACAAAGAAATACGCATCATCATCCAGAATGGTCTGCTGTGCTTCCACAGCAAGCTTGCCTCTCTCATCTGTATCAAAGGTCTCATGCAGCTTCGCCACGATATCATCAACATCCGAATTGCTGTATTTGCCATAATTTTTGGCAGCGTCAGATACAACTGTACTTGTGAAGAAATATTCCGGATCACCGGTAGGTGCAGTTGTAAGCGAGCTTACATATACATCAAATTCTCCGTTCTTCGCATACGTCGCATGATCTGCTGTATTGTTAACATTGACCTCAATTCCGATGTCCTTTAAAGTGGACTGTGCATATTCTGCAAGCTTAGGCTGTTCCAGACGGGTTGGATAGGTCAGCCATGTGATGGACAGCTTCTTTCCGTCCTTATCTGCATAGCCATCTCCATCCGTATCTGTCCATCCGGATTCTTCCAGAAGCTTTTTCGCCTCTTCCGGATCATAGGACGGTGCCTTTACTGCATCGTTTCCATAGGAAAAGCTGCTTGGGAAGGCTCCCACTGCCGGAACACCTCGTCCTTCCATGATCACACTGCAGAAGCCGTCCTTATCGCTTCCCATCTCAATGGCTTTTCTCACATTCTGATCCTGCATCAGTTCAGACTTCATATTAAACTGTCCGAAGAAACAGCGGCTTGTTGCCACAGAGCTGATCTGATAGTCCGGATTTCCGTCAAAAAGCGCATAGTTATCATACTGAAGTCCATAAGTTCCCTGTATATCGCCTGTCTGTAATGCTGCTGTCAGGGCACTTCCGTCTGAGAAGGATTTTACGATAACGTTGTCTACCTTTACATCTCCGCCCCAGTAATCATCATTTTTTACCAGTTTGATCTCCGTCGGAGATACTTCCGTTGCAACATAGGGGCCTGTTCCTGCCACATTTGCAGAACCACCTTCTCCCTGTACGCCATAATCCATGTCAATAATGGCACCATACGGATCCCCCAGATAATTGATCAGTGCCGGACATGGTTCGGAAGTATGGATCGTTACCGTCATTCCATCCGCTTCGATCTTATCGATCTTCATATCGTAAGGTGCACGGTCATGGTTTGCGATCAGATCATCCAGGCATTCTTTTACCGCTTCTCCATCCATGGTTCTTCCACTGGAAAATTTCACACCGTCACGAAGGGTGATCTTTACTGTATTATCGTCTGTAAATTCATAGTCTGTAGCAAGCCATGGCTCTACCTCCATGTTGTCATTGTACTTAAACAATGTTTCTCCTACACCATAACGCAGACAGCTCCATCCGGAATAATTGTCGTGAGGGTTTAATCCTGCATCTCCCATTTCTTCACTGTATCCGGTAGTTCCGTAAACAAAGGTAGTTCCTTCACTCTTTTCTTTGCTTTTTGCTGCTGCCGGAACTCCCGTCATGCTCATGACCATTGACGCAGCAAGCATTGCTGCCAGAATCTTTTTCTTCATAATCTCCGCTCTCACTTTCTGTGTTATATTTATTTATAAGTGCCTGTTATCCTTTTCTCCTGTTTCGTTCCTTCGGATCCATATAATCCCGGATCGTATCTCCCAGAAGATTAAAGATCATTACCGTAATAAAAATCGCCATTCCCGGCGCAAGTACCATCCACGGTGAAATCTGCAGCA
>ENA-ORTQ01001197-ORTQ01001197.1-human-gut-metagenome-genome-assembly--contig:-NODE-1197-length-28535-cov-3.144558_pt1 | contig 28535 bp, 24 predicted proteins | sample MGYA00241912_ERZ509188 | MGnify/ENA primary metagenome ERZ509188 (study PRJEB26280, sample SAMEA2338849) | human gut metagenome | biome: human gut; feature: human-associated habitat; material: faeces...
GAGAAAATAGGAATATATTTCCCCGCCTTATTTTTGTAGACACCGAGCGGAACAGATGTCACTCCGGACCAGCGGGCGATTTTTGCATTGGTCCAAACTTCATCTCTATATTCTTGATCGACAGGAATGCCTTCCGGATTTAACCCTCTGAATCCGGCGTCTTTGAAGTGGAGTTCGTGTTCTCCGTATTTTTCCCAAGGGTTAGATGAGGAGAGAATCAGGGCCGCCTGAGAAATGCTGAGATCTCTTAGAACGGGGACCAGATACCAGACAAAGTTAACCTTGTCGGTGAGCGGCATCGTTGCATTCCAAAGACGTGAGCACCAAGGACATTGCGTATCAGAAACGATGACAACGGAGGGAAGATCGGAAGATGCTTTGGGATTTTTAATACCAAATCCGTTTGCAAGCATAGACTCGTATAAATGATCGAGCTGGGTTCCGGCTCGAAGACGCGGATACTCGGCCGAACTCGGAACGGTTTCGGGACGAATGCCGACTTTATCGGCTGCAAAGGCAGCTCCTGCAGAGAACGCGGCAGACACTGCTAACAATGTTCTTCTCAACATCTTCCTCTCCGGTTGTTTTGTTGATGTCTTTTTAGTGTATCGCCTGGAGGCGCCGGATAGACTCATCAATTCAAAAAAGAAGCAGGACGCACAAACAAAAACACCGGCCAGAACACGGACCGGTGTTTTGATGCATTGAGCAGGAGAACATCATGCTCGGAAAACCGTTGCCAGCTTTCCCCAAAAAGCTTCTTTCGAACATCTGTAAGGTTTTGTGGAGCACCCCAATTACTCCAACCCCAAACAGAGGGTTTCGGTTTCCTGAATCTGAATAACCAAGATTGCTTGTGCAATATCGCGGTGGTGGCGCAATCAGTTCGTTCAGAACAGAAACAAGTATACATAAAAATTTCTCATTATTCAATATTGGAATAACGAGATTTATTTTTTTAATTAGAGGCGGAAAAAAGCGTCAAGAGAGGCAGGTGAAGTTCCGTTCAAACCTATAAGGTCGGTAGAATGCAGGGATAAGAAGTGCACTTTAGGAAAAATAAAATCATGAGCTACACCATCGGAGAACTTGCTAAGAAATTCAATATTGCGCCCTCTGCACTTCGTTATTACGAAAAGGAAGGGCTCATCCCCGGCGTGAAAAGAAAAGCTTCGGGTGCACGCGAATTTGAAGCAAAAGACTGCGAAGTCCTGCTTCTGATCGATTGCCTTAAACAAAGCGGGATGTCTATTAAAGAGATATCTCACTTTATTGAACTCCTTCACGCCGGAGAAAGGACTCTGGAAGATCGCGCTGATATCCTGAGCGACCTAGAAGTCAAGTTCAAAGAGGAACTTAAGCGGCAGAAGCAAACGTTAAAGCGCCTTCAGTATGAAAACTGGGTCTACCGACAGGCTGTCCGTCTGGGAAGTATCGAAGCGGTTGAAGAGCTGCCGTCGGCTTCAATGCCCAAGAAACTGCGCAAGATAAAAAAGAAAATCGATCGAATCTGCCGTCCTGAAGAAACGTTCTAATTATTAATTCGAGGCTTAAATGAAAGTCGTCGTTACAACAAAAGATTTTTGCGAAGAAGCGAAGCGCTATTTAGAGTCTGAAGGCTTTGAAGTTGCGCTGCGCAACAGGCTGGGTATCGGCGCCGGGGCGCCTGACGACGTTCTGTACCCCGTGGTAGAAGACGCTGATGCAATAATCGCCGGAACAGAAACCTATCGTCCCGAGCTTCTCGCCCGCTTAAGGAACCTCAAGCTTATTTGCCGCAACGGCATCGGCTACGACGCGATCAACCTTGATGCACTTCGCAAAGAAGGCATCGGGCTGACAAGAACCAAAGGCTTTGTTGAAGGCGCGGTTGCCGAGCAGGTGATGGCTTATATCCTCTATTTTGCGCGGCGCGTTGATCTGCAAAGTGCAGACATGCATGATCACTGCTGGAACAGCCGCTTAATGCCAGGCGCTAAGAATCACACAATAGGGCTTGTCGGATTTGGCGGAATCGGAACAGAAGTGGCAAAACGCGCAGTGCCTTTCGGGATGAAAGTAATTTATTTCTGTCGTCATCCGAATCCGGCTGATGATGCGGCTTACGGCGTGCAAAGCGTTTCGATGGAAGAGCTCCTCAAAGAAAGCGATTACGTTGTCGCTGCGGTTCCGCTTACGGATCAGACGTTCCATCTTTTTAACGAGGAACGCATTGCTCAGATGAAGGCCGGTTCGGTTCTGATCAATATTGCCAGAGGACCGGTAGTCGACGAAGAGGCGCTTGCTCAAGCGTTGGCCTCCGGACACCTGGGCGGCTGCGCGGTAGATGTTTTTCCAAAAGAGCCGTGCACGAATTCGGTGCTGACTCGATATGCGAACGCGCTGCTGACGCCTCACTCTGCGACCTCAACTGCAGAAAACAGCAAGGCAACCAATTTTGCGGCGGCCAACAACCTCGTTAATTATCTGAAAAAAGATATTGACGCCAAATATGTCGTAGTCCAGGGCACCCGCTACTAATCGGTTATCCAAAAACAGAAAACCTCGGAAGGCTGAAAATCTTCCGAGGTTTTATTTAGTGTTAATCGCTTAACTTTGAGGCCGATTAGCGATGAATGTTATAGCGCAGCCAAACGTAGCCGGAACCGATGGTTTCGCAATCGATTAATTCCAGACGATTCTTCTTGAGCGGCTCAACGACGCCCTGGCATTCGATGACGGAAGGATGATCGGATTCACCGTCAAGGCCCGGGTAAACAATCATGCTCAGTTCATCAACCAAGCCCATCTGAAGGAAGTTGCCGCAGGTAATGGCGCCGCCTTCGAGGAGCATGTGTTTTACATTGAAATCGTGTTCGAGGTGTTTGAGGGCACTCTGTGTTTCTTCAAGTTTGGAACCGGGAGTGCGCATGATGTAGGAAACGCCGATTTCTTCCAGTTCTTTCTGATAAGCATGAGTGACGTGACTTCCGAGAACGGCAACGATATGTTCGCCGCTGGGAAGTGTCGGAGATTTGTAGTGGAGGCGGCCTTGGATATCGAATACGACGGCAAGCGGCCTGCCTTCGCGTTTACCGATGAACGTATTCGTCTGCATGGTCTTGTGGCCTTCCATCGGTTCTTTTTCTTCTACGACATCAGCGCCGTACTCGGCCATGGTTTTGCGTCCGACGATCCAGCCGTCTGCGGACAATTTTGCATCAGCGGCTTCATAAACCTCTGTGACACTGGAGGAAGCGTTGTAGAGAGGACTCCAGTATTTCGGAAGCAGGCGACCGTCAACGGACATGATCATATGGCAGGTAATTTTCATTTTGCGTCTCCTTTTTTGACGTGGTGGAGAGGGCGAGAGCCGAAGGGAAGTGCGGTGGGATGCGGCGGCCCCGCGCCCGTATTCTAAGTATGCTCCAAGTTGGAGCATAAGTGAAGAGGAAAAACCGCAGGCCAAAGCCCCGACTCACGCAAGGGGTTAGGCCTGTTGTGCACTGAAATGGTGCTTGGTTAGGGAAGGGTTTTTCTTTTCTGACAGTAAGAATCTTTGGGGCTTAAGGACTAGAAAGTTGGCACAGATTATGCGTGGTGATGGTTAGATCCCACGAGATCGTACAACAAACTAATCAGGAGCCCTTATGAAACTCATATTTGCGGTTTTTAAACCCTTCAAGCTCGACGAGGTCAGAGAAGCGCTGACTGAGATCGGTATCACCGGAATGACGGTAACGGAAGTTAAAGGTTTCGGACGTCAAAAAGGCCACACAGAACTGTACCGAGGTGCGGAATACGTCGTGGATTTTCTCCCGAAAGTTCAAATCATGGCGGCATGCCCGGACGGGTTGATCGATATTGCGACGGAAACGATCCGAAATGCGGCAAACACCGGAAAGATCGGCGACGGCAAGATTTTTGTGATGCCGTTGGAAGAAGTGGTTCGTATTCGTACAGGTGAAACAGGGGAAGGTGCATTATGAGACTTACAGCCTTACTTTTAGCTCTGCTTTCTCCCGCGGCATGGGCGGCGGAAGAAAGTGCAATGAACGCAGCCGACGTGTCCTGGATGATGGTCGCAACGACACTCGTGCTCTTTATGACAATCCCGGGCATTGCGCTTTTTTATGCCGGTATGGTCCGTAAGAAAAACGTTTTATCCGTCGTGATGCAGAGCTTTGCAATCTGCTGCTCGATTACGATTGTTTGGTATGTCTGCGGTTACTCTCTCGCTTTTACCGAAGGCAACTTCTTTATCGGCGGTTTTGACAAAGTTTTTCTCCACGGAATCGGCATCAACACCATGCAGGGCTCTATCCCTGAGATGCTCTTCATGATGTTCCAGATGACGTTTGCCATTCTGACGCCGGCTCTGATGTGCGGTGCTTTTGCGGAACGCATGAAGTTCTCGGCGCTGTTCCTCTTCATGGTGCTCTGGTCACTGTTTTGTTACGTGCCCATCTGCCACTGGGTTTGGGGTCCGGATGGCTGGCTTGCTGCCGCAGGTGCCCTGGACTATGCCGGCGGTACCGTTGTGCATATCAACGCCGGTGTCGCAGGTTTAGTGGCCTGTCTAATGCTCGGCAAGCGTATCGGCTACGGAAAAGAAGCGATGGCTCCGCACAACCTGATTCTGGCCATGGTCGGTGCCTGCTTCCTGTGGATCGGCTGGTTCGGCTTTAACGGCGGATCCGGTTTGGCTGCCGACGGCCGCGCAGTTATGGCGATCGTGGTTTCTCAGATCGCCGCCGCTGCCGCAGCGCTGATTTGGATGGCCTGCGAATATGTAGAAAACAAGCGATTCACAGTGCTGGGCGCTATTTCCGGTGCAGTTGCCGGTTTGGTTGCGATTACTCCGGCATCAGGCTTTGTTGAACCGGCACCGGCACTCTTCATCGGTTTATGCGGCGGATTTATCTGCTACTTCGGAGCCACTCGACTCAAGCATTGGCTGGGTTACGATGACTCTCTGGATGCCTTCGGCGTGCACGGCGTCGGCGGTATTGTGGGTGCCATCCTGACCGGTGTGTTTGCTTCCGAGGCGATTACGGGCTCTGCGATGAAGCCGGTTCTTGAACAGGTATGGGTTCAGACAGAAAGCGTTATCGCCACTCTCATCTACGCATCGATTGTTACTTACGTTCTCTTGAAGCTCGTTGATGTCATGATCGGTATCCGAGTCTCCGCAGAAGAAGAGCGGATGGGTCTGGACTTGAGTCTGCACGGCGAACGCGTGGAATAACTTTCCACCTAATTCTTCAAAACAATTGAGGGTCTTCGGACCCTCTCTGTGTATTTATTCGGATTTTTGAGCAGATGAGGTATCAATGAGATGGGTCTAAAGCCTGTTGGAGCAAAAACGATCGGCCCGGAGTAAAGTTCGGACTGGTTTCTTGATATCGGAGCTCGCATTTCTCTAAGCTAAATCGGCATAATTTAGCCGTTCAAAAATAAATAGCCGCAGAGGGAATCGAACCCCCTGCGCGCTATGGTGATGTGTTCTATACCACAGACACTCACCGCAGACCATTTTAGCTCCTTGCCAATAAGATTGAAGCCTATTGCTCTTTCTGAGGTAGAACGGACAAAAGTGAAAGGCTGAAGTTCCTATTGAAGAACTTCAGCCTTGTTTGTCCGCAGAAGAGATTAGAAGATCTGGCCTCTGACGGAGCTGTCATTGATCAGAGCTCCGATAGGATCATCGGTAGCCGGCTGATCGAGTCCGAGATTCGGAATGGCGTCTTTACGATTGGTGTAGTAGAGATTGCCGCCTTCTTCCGTTACGCCCGGAGGCGCTTTGCGAACGACGTTCGGCTCATCCTTAATGGCTTCTCTCATGTAATCAATCCAGACCGGAAGCGCTAAGCCTGCGCCTTGAGCTCTGCGGCCTAAGCTGCGCGGCTGGTCAAAGCCCATCCAGACGGCCGCACACTGGTCGCCGGCATATCCGACAAACCATACGTCAAACGCATCGTTACTGGTACCGGTCTTGCCGGCAATATCCGTTCTTTTAAGCATGGCGGTTGCGCGTGCTGCTGTACCGGAAGTCGCAACGCCGTGCAGCATCTGATGCATGATGTAAGCGTTGCGCGGATCAAGCGCTTCAACCCCGGCTACTTTTTCTGCTTCCGCGGTCGACTGCATCAGGACTTTGCCGGAAGCATCGGTGACTTTGGAAATCAAATACGGTTCTGTTCTTCTGCCGACGTTGGCAAAAACGGAGAAGCCTTCCACCATCTGCCACGGAGTAACGGATCCGGCACCGAGGGCCATAGACAAATGCGGCGGATGTTTATCCGAGTCAAAGCCGAAACGCTGGATGAAGTCCACTGCATAGCGAGGCGTGATCGCCTGAAGAATTCGAATTGAAACGAGGTTTAGCGATTTCTTCAAGGCGTCCTTCATCATGATCGGGCCGCTGAACTTGCCGGAGAAGTTCTTCGGATTCCACTTCTTAAAGCCGGTTTCAGACGGATCCAAGACGATCGGAGCGTCATTGATGACTGTCTGCGGAGAAAATCCTTTCTCGATCGCAGCTGAATAAATAAAAGGCTTAAAGGACGAGCCCGGCTGACGCCACGCTTGAGTGACGTGATTAAATTTATTCAGGGCGAAGTCATAGCCGCCGACCATTGCTTTGATGGCGCCGGTGTTGTACTCCGTCGCAATAAAAGCGGCCTCAGCCTGAGGAATTTGGGTGATTTCCCAATAGCCTTCCTTGTTGCTCTGAAGTCTCAGCACAGATCCCGGGACGATCTTGATATCAGGCTTTGCTTTTGGCTGAAGTGCTTTCTTCACGAAATCCAGACCTTTGCCTGTAATAGAGATCACCTTGCCGTGAGACATTTGGACTTTAACTTCCGTCGGCGAGACTTCTAAGGCGACGACCGCCGGCATATCGGTGGCAATCAGCGCTTCCTGCAGTGCATTGGAGATGTTTTGTTCGCGCGTCTTCGGATCGCTGATATCGACTTTGGCTTCGGGGCCTCGATAGCCTTGACTGTGGTCATAAGACTGCAAGTGGCTTCTTAGGGCCTTGTAAGCGTAGCCCTGATCTTCAGAATTAATCGTGGTGTAAACGTTCAGACCCCGAGTATAGGTTTCCTGCTGGAAGATGTCGAACATCAGCGTGCGGACAAGTTCGGCAACGTATTCGGCATGGAGAGATTCATTCATGCGGGTCGGCGTGCCGACCTGCTCGGCAACACGCGTCAGGCGTGTCTGAATCGGCGCACTGACTTCTTTTTGGTACTCAGCTTCGGAGATGTAGCCCAGATCTCTCATGCGGCCGAGCACGTAGTCTCTACGCATCTTGGCGCGTTTAGGACTTGCAAACGGGTTGTAAACCGAAGGAGCGGCAGGAAGGCCGGCCAGAGTGGCAGCTTCTCCGGCCGTCAGTTGCTGAAGACTTTTGCCGTAGTAAGTGCGTGCAGCCGCAGCAAAACCGTAAGCGCGGTTGCCGAGGAAGATCTGGTTCATGTAAATCTGAAGGATCTCATCTTTGCTGAGATTGGCTTCGATCTTGAAAGCCATTGCTACTTCGTAGAGTTTACGAATGTAGCTTCGTTCGCTGGAGAGGAAGAAGTTGCGGGCGACCTGCATCGTGATGGTGGAGGCACCCTGACTCTTTCTGCCAGTAGCTAAATTATTTAGCGCAGCACGAATGAAGCCTTTGGGTTCGATACCGGCGTGCTGATAGAAGCCGTCATCTTCTGCAGAAATCAAAGCTTCTTTGACGAGCGGCGGAATTTCGTTAATCGTGACGAAGTCGCGGCGTTCTTCGCCGAATTCGGCAATCAGCTTGCCGTCGGCGGTCCAGACGCGCATCGGGACCTTCGGCTTGTAGTCGACGACGGTGTCAATCGGAGGGAGCTGAGAGTAAACGAGGGCGAAGACGAAAAGCGCTAAACCGACGCCGGCCAAAGCGAGGGCAATGCAAGTTGCGACGAAGCCCTTAAAGAAAGCCCAGAGCCTGCTTCCTCCTTTTCGAGGCGCAGGGACTTTCTTCGGAGATTTGTCGGCGGAACGAGCCGGCGTAGTTCTATTGGTATCAGCCACAATATTCTCACGTTAATTGTTTGTATGAGCGCCTAATTTTACCTTTTGGGGAGGAAAGCGTGCGCTTCCTCCCAACCTCTTGTTGTCTGAGCGCAGCTGTCTGACTGTTACAAACTGTAGCGACGGCTCGATGCTAGACAAAAAGGCTGTTGACCAGAATTACGTAAACGGCTGTTCCGGCAAAGATGGAAAGGAGCGGTTTTTTAACAAACCATTGGACAATCAATGTGAGGAAGACGCCGGCGGCTTCCGGAACAGGGAGACCTCCACGGGCGAGTGCTGAGCCGGTCGAGGCGTGCAGAACCAAAAGGACCATAATGGCGAGCGGAAGAAAATTGCCCACAACACCGACCCAGCGCTGCTTGCGCAGCCAGGAGGAGCAGGCAAAAGGCAGAAGGCGCTCAGCTGCGGTCACTGCGCCCATGGCGATGAAGACCGTAAAGAGATACATGTAATCATTCATGGCTGGAGCCTCCTGCGGAACGGGCGATCTTGGGCAGAGGATGCTTTTGGAAGGCAAAAAGGATTGCACTTAGGGCACAAATCGAAATGGCGATAGCTAACGCGTTGTCGGCACTAATAAAACGAGCGACGGCATAACCGATCAAGGCAACCCAGAGCGGTTTAGAGTTGACGCGGCCTCGCCACTGTTCGCACAGGAGCATGGCGAAGAGACTTGTAAGAACAAAGTCGAAACCGGCGAGTTCGATTGTAGCGGCCGCGCCGAGTAAGCCGCCGATCAGACTTCCGAGAATCCACCATGAATAGTCGAAGAGTGCTATCAGGACCAGACGATCGATGGATGCGTCTTTCTTCTCTGTTGTAATAAGAGAGTAAGTCTCATCGGTCAGCAAAAAGGCAATCAGCCATTTTTTCCAACCGGCGGTATGCAGACGATCTAATAAGAGAGAGGCCGTAGAAAACGTGCCGCAGATTGACGACAGCAGTTGCAAAAGCTATGGACGCCACTGTCATGTCGGCTGCCAGCATCGGAATCATCATGTATTGAACCGCCCCTCCATAAATCAGGATCGAGCTGATCGGTGGAATCCACCACGGAGCGCCTGCCTGTACGCAAAGGAATCCGAACACGATACCAAGCGGGATGTAGCCCATACACACCGGGATAGAGGCAGTAAAGGCGCCCTTCACTAAGGAAGTTTGAAGCTGCATTTCTATTTTTAGGATTCAAGGGACTAATTTTTCTTGTAGAAATCCATTTTAGTGAGTAAAACCTTTGATTGAATGGAACGCAGGAAAAAACACACGATCCTAGGCGTAAGTTCGCAGAATGAGGTTCCGCACCTTACATTAATAGGAGATAAGAGGAACTGAACGAAAACCTAAGGACATCATGTTTTGGAATCTATTTTGGCCGATTGCGCTGATCACGCTGGCAAACTGTTTCTATAACATCTGTACTAAATCCACGCCTGAACAGGCGAATCCTTTTCTCTCGTTGTGCGTTACTTACTTAACAGCCGCTGCGGTCTGCATTTCGGTCTTTCTTTTTTCTCAGTCGAGAGAGGCTGTTTCTCTAGAACTCTCGAAACTTAACTGGACGGCGCCGACGCTCGGCTTGGCTGTGGTGGCTTTGGAAGTTGGCTACATTCTCACTTACCGGGCGGGATGGAAAATCAACACGGCCTCTCTGGTGACTAATATCGCTCTTGCCATCCTCTTGCTGTTCATAGGATTCTTGTTTTACGGCGAGCCGATTACCGGAAGGAAATTACTCGGTGTTGTCATTTGCGGTATCGGTTTGTTTTTCCTGATCAAATAACAGCGCCGGATCTTCAGGATCAAAAGTGCATTGCTAAAATTTAGATCATTCGCAGCTCTAAAAGCAAAGGAGTCATATGGCAGTACAACCTCCGAACCGGACGATAATCCTCGTCGGAATGATGGGTGCCGGGAAGTCGACGATCGGCAAAGCGCTTGCTGCATTAATGGGGACGAAATTCGTCGATCTCGACCGAGAGCTGGAAGAGCGCTGCGGAGTCTCGATTCCTCACATTTTCGAGACGGAAGGTGAAGCCGGCTTCAGGTGCCGGGAAACCCGTCTCCTGCAGGAATATGCTAGAGCAGCCGATATGGTTGTTGCGACCGGCGGCGGAGTCGTTATCCGAGAAGAAAACCGAGAAATACTGAAAGCGTCTCCGGCTGTCGCGGTTCACCTTAAAGTTAGCCCTGAAGAGTGTTTCCGGCGGACACAAGGCACCGATCGTCCTTTGCTCCAATGCGAGGATCCGATGGCGAAGATCTGCCGTCTGCTGCAGGAAAGAGGACCTTTGTACGAGGAAGTCGCCGACATCTCTTATGAGACAGACGGAATGAATGCGGCGCGCGCCGCCCAAGAACTCCTCGACAGCATTCATCAACACCAATTCGTCAAAGAACAAGTATGAAAGAAGTACAAGTCAATGTTCCCGGCCATTCCTACACGATTAAGTTAGGGTCCGGCGTGATTAAAGACCTCCCGGCGGAATTGAAAAGGCTCAATCCTTCCAGCTGTCTCATCGTCACCAATATTACGGTGGGTTCGCTTTATCTGAAAAAAGTATCAGAACTCTGCAATACGGTTTGCCGTACGGAATCGGTCGTCCTGCCTGACGGCGAGGCTTATAAAGACTGGAACAGTGTCTCGGCAATTCTTGAAAAACTCGCATCGATGGGCGCGGATCGCAAGTCGGTCGTGATCGCACTCGGAGGCGGCGTGGTCGGAGACCTTGCCGGTTTTGCGGCGGCGATTTATATGCGCGGCATCCGCTTTATTCAAGTTCCGACAACATTGCTTGCGATGGTGGACTCTTCCGTCGGCGGAAAAACCGGCATGAATATGACGGCAGGGAAAAACTTAGTTGGGGCTTTTCATCAGCCGGAAGCCGTGATTGCCGACTCCGACTTTTTGCGGACACTGCCGGAAAGAGAAATTGGCGCCGGTATTGCAGAAATTATTAAGCACGGTGTCTTGGCAGATAAAGATTATTTCGAAGAGCTCGAGCGCGATATGGAGAAGTTAAGAGCGCTCGATCCCGAGACGGTGGCCGAAGTGGTCGGACGATCCTGCGAGATTAAGGCAGGTGTCGTTTCCCGAGATGAAAAAGAAAAAGGCGAGCGCGCCAAACTCAATCTTGGTCACACATTCGGTCACGCAATCGAAAAGCTCACCGGCTACGGCACCTGGCTGCACGGCGAGGCGGTGGCTGTCGGGACGGTTCTGGCGGCAGTGACCGCTGAAAAGCAGGGCAAGATCAATCGTGACGACGTTAAGAGAATTCGAGATTTGATTCATCGCGCCGGGCTTCCCGTTCGTATTTCTGGAATCAGTGCCGCGAAGGCAATTGAGGCGATGAAAGGCGATAAAAAGAGTACCAAAGGCGTTCCTCACTTTATTCTGCCGGTTGCGATCGGAACAACAGTGATCGAAGAAGTTCCTGAAAGCCTGATCAGGGAAGTTCTTTTGGAAGAAGGATATCAGCCATGATTACGGAAGGTTTTGAGCTGGCGGACTACGCCTGCAGTTCGGCAAACTCCCGAGGGCGGGCGATTGAAGAAAAGAGCAGTACGTCGCGAACGGAGTTTCAGCGGGATCGTGACCGCATCATCCATAGTTCGGCATTTCGCAGACTGGAATATAAGACTCAGGTCTTTGTGAATCACGAAGGCGATCTTTTCCGCACGCGTCTGACGCATACGTTGGAGGTTGCGCAGATTGCCCGCACAACCGCGACGCTTTTAAAGATCAACCCCGATTTAACGGAAGCGATTGCGCTGGCGCACGACCTGGGCCACACGCCCTTTGGTCACTCCGGCCAAACAGCGCTCGACCGCTGCATGGCTGATTTCGGCGGTTTTGAGCACAATCTTCAGTCGCTTCGTATCGTGGATCTCCTGGAAGATCAGTATCCGAACTTTGACGGACTGAATCTGACTTGGGAGACCCGAGAAGGGATTCTGAAGCACTGCAGCCGGGAAAATGCATTGCGCCTCGGTGCTCTAGGCGAGCGCTTTTTAAAGGGCGAGCAGCCGTCTTTAGAAGCTCAATTGGTCAACATCGCTGATGCAATAGCCTACAGCACACATGATATCGATGACGGACTGCGCGTCGGCTACCTTGATGAAAAGGACCTTATCGAAAACGTTCCGCTGTATGCTGAATATCATGCGCAGGTCGATGCGGAATATCCGGATATTCAGGAGCGCCGCAAGCAAAAGGAAGTGGTCAGACGCCTCATCGGTTACATGGTCGATGACTTAGTCTCCACGAGCCGAGCGAATATTGAAGCCGCGCAGCCGAAATCTCCGGACGATGTCAGAGCATTGAAGACGCCGCTGATTTCTTTCTCGGAAGAAGCGCGCGGGCAAATGAAGATTTTGAAGAGCACTTTAATGGACAAGCTCTACCGTCATTACCGCGTCTTGCGGGCGGTAGAAAAGTCCGCAGACATGATTACTCAGCTCTGCCAAACTTTTGCGCGTTCCCCGGCGCTTCTGCCGCCGCTCTATCAGGAACGGTCCAAGCGATACGGCGTGGAACGCACGGTGGCCGATTACATCGCCGGTATGACTGATCGATATGCAGTCTTGGAATTTAACCGGGGGCTTAATCCGGCTTTCGAAATCTAAGTTGGAAACGCGAAAAAATCAGCCGGTTCTCGAGGAGAGAGCCGGCTGATTTTTTATGGCTTTATCGCGTCCAAACGATGGTGTTCATCTGTCCTGCATAGAGGATGAACAGACGCAGACACATCATGCCGGCAATCGCACAGGTACCAGCAAAGTAGAAGGAAACCTTGGATTCGGTACGCTTACCAGCAATAATCGAAGCGATCAGCGGAATGCCGAAACCGATACCGACGGCACCGACCCAGAAGACGACTGCCCAGATGCCGTCCGTGAAAGCACTGAAGGCAAGTTTGGCAGATTCGTTGCCGGAGAGCAGGGCAATGGCAATCATGAACAGGCAGAAAGCCTCGGTTGCCATGACCGGCCATTCGGCCTGGTGCATCGCGTGCATATCGGGATCTTCTTCGTGGGCTCCGAAGCAGCAGGCGGCCAAAATCTTAGTGGCAGCCATACCGGCAGAGATACCGGAAGCAACGAAGAGGGCGGGAAGCACGGCCGTGTTGATCAGTGGGAAGCGGATCAGCGCAGAGATCAGGAAACCGGTGTAGGCACAGATGGCAATTGCCAGCACCATCACGATCGCGTTGATCCAAACGCGGAACTTTTCCAGTTGGTCACAGACCGGTTTAACCCAGCCTAACAGCGGCCACTTGCTGAACGTGTCTGCAAAGGACATCACCATCAGCACTGCAACCAGCGGGATGTAGAAGAGCAGCAGCATGACGCCGATACTCATCACACTCGTCGGGTTGTAGTAGACCAAAATTCTCCAGAAGTACAGAGGATTGGTTAGGTCAAGCACTAAGCAGAGCATGCCGAGCAGAATCGTAGCTAAGCCGATAATGCTTGCTGATTTGATGATGGGCGTTGTTTCCGTCTTATGCCTAAAGAAGTTAAGCATAAGGGCTACGGCAACCGCACCGCCCGAGATGCCGGCTAAGAACAAATAGACGGCGATCGGCCAGGGCCAGGCGATGCCCTCGGATAAACCCATTGTAAAGTTGATGGCTCCGTCCATTTAAATTTTCTCCTTCATCACCGGGATATAACGCAGACTCGGTTCGGTTCCGAGATACGGGCGAACCCGGACGGCGTCTTTCACGTCTAACAGCTTGGCGACGTAAGAGTTCGGATCATTCAGATCGCCGAACGCCAACGCACCGTAACGGCACTTAGAGACGCAGGCAGGATCCTCTCCCTTAGCGAGCTTGGTGTGCAGACAGAAGTCGCAGTTTTCGGCAACGCGGGTCTGAGGGTTGATAAAGCGGACGTTGTACGGGCAAGCGGCGATGCAGTATTTGCAGCCGACGCATTTGTCCGGATCCATCGTCACGATGTTGGTTTCCGGATCGCGGTGAGCTGCCTGTGTCGGGCAGACGCGAACACAGGGAGCATCGAGACACTGCTGACAAGAAACACGAACATATTTGCGTTCGCAGTCGCAGGGCTCGATTTTTCCGCAGTACAGGCAAGCCGTTCCGGGTTCTCTTCCGTTCTGGCGTTCTAAGGCCAGACGGAACACACCGGCTGGTGTTTTGTTGGTTTCGGCACAAGCCTCTTTGCACTCGCCGCAGCCGACGCACTTGTTCTGATCAAAGACCATGACATAGTGAGGCTTAGCGGAAGCCTGCTTTAAACCAGCAGCTGTGCCCTGAGTCTGAGCACTCTTGGCGGGAGTGTCCTTCTTTTCAGAGCAGCCGGCCAGCGTGAGAACAAACAGAGAACCGGCAGTCGTGCCCTTAATGAAAGTTCGCCTGTTGATGGTACTCACAATGTATCTCCTCGGCGGAATAAATCCGCGCTATCGGGGTTCGGAAGAGCAGCGGAGCGCTCTTCCGTACTCCTTTATTTTGTTGCGATCTTGTTGTAACCGCCTTTGTCCATGATTTGCTGGGCTTTGGCAAGATAAGCCTGCGCTGTCTTGACTTGGTCAAGCAGATAGTTCTGGGCATGCATACCCCAGGAACCGTCCTTCTTAATCATGGCGGCAATTTGGTCGGCTTTGTCGAGAAGAAGTCTGGCATCGGTCTGGTCAGCCGGGCTCAGACGAGTAACCTCAAGAAGCTTTCTCATGCGGGGGATGGCACCGGCGATTTCCTTGTAGCCTTCCTTAATCGGAGTCTGCCACTTCAGAGTTTCACCGTAGACCTCTTTTTGATCCTGATAAATCAGGCCTTCATCGAGTTTGGAGGTTGCCGCATTGTGGCAGCCTTTGCCTTCGAAGACCGTGTAGTCGGCAGGCGTGTTGCGGGCGCAGCTCCACATGAGATCAACGTATCCGTTTCCGTCTTCATCCTTGGCCATGACGTAGCCCTTGGCGGTGTCGTCCTTGCCGACTTTGACCTCACCTTCAACCATAGAAGAGGCCTTCGGGTCTACTAAGATCTTGTAAGTGTGGATACGGCGCAGAGCCTTCGGACCGGCGGCCTTCTGATCGGTCGAGTAGTCGGCGGCAGAGGCGACGTTCGGCATATGGCAGGCGATGCAGTCGAGCTTGTCATGTGTATCGGTGTGCGCAAATACATCGGCCTGGACGGTATGGCAGTCCTGACAGGTCTGGCGGATGACGGGCTTATTGACAACGGCCATCCAGGTGACGCCGTCAAGACTTCTCGGATCGTGACAGGTGTTGCAGCTCACGCCCTTCTGAGCATGGACGCTCATGAAGTGCTGATCGGCTTTTTCATGATATGCCTTGCCGGCGAGCTGGGTCTTTTGGTCTTTGGTCAGATCCGGCTTGGCATCCTTAGCGATACCGAGAGAAGCCATGAACTCAGGTTTTTTGGGGATGTTGATTTGATTAACGTTGTAAGAACCTTCTGCGGCGCAGGCGGCGGAAAAGCCGATCGCTGCCAGGCAGGAGAGCGTTAACGTTGTAATTTTGGTAAGCATAGTATTTTGCACCTTTATGTCGGCGGTCCGCTCAAGGCGTCCCGCCGGGAGTCTTTACTAGAGCATTTGAGCGTCGCCCTGATCCATTTCTTCCGCGAGGAAATCCGCCATTGCATCTTCAAGATAAGTTGAAGAGTAGAGATAGACGGTTCCGGCGGATGTGACGGTCACCCGAATGTCTTTGGCGTTTGGGTCTTCAGCGATTCGGTCGAGAACATCCTGAATGATGGTCGGATCGATTCGGAAGGGCGCAAATTCAAAGGTGAACACTCCGACCGGACGCGGATAGACGCGGGAACTCTCGCGAACCGTGTCCAAAATCTGCTCGTAGGGATTGTTCTGCGTAGAAAGCAGACGGGCATACGAGGCAGAAAGCAGCGGAGAGAAATGGTAATAGTGCTTGCTGTCCCAGCTCGTGAGATCTTCAATGCCGTACTGACCCTTGAGTACTTCTGCCAAAACGGTTTCGAAGTACTCCGGCGTGATCTCTCTGGGTGCGGGCTCAGCTTCTGCCGGCTCTTCTTTCAGGTCGGCAAGACTTAATTCGCCGCTGAAGAGAGAACCGAACATCTGTCTGCGGGAGATCAGTCGTCTGCGTTCTTTCTCTTCGGGGCTGTCGTCGGCCTTGTTGCGCAGCTTTCTTTCCATTTCCGGGATGGCTTCATATTCGGCCTTGATCTGAGAGACGGGAATAGGCTGCTGCATAGGAGCCTTGCTGAGAAATTCGTCGCGAAGATCTTCATGCGTCACAAGTTCAACCTTGCGGCTGTGTTCGGTAATCAGATCGATCAGCAGGACGATGTCAGCTTTGAGCTGGGCGGCATCCGTTACGGAGTTGGTATCAGGGTGATTCATAAGTTACTGCTCTATTTTCCGGGGATTAAACCTTCTTTCTGCATGACAGGGATAACGAATTCGAGATTGATATCCTTGTAAGCCTGTTCGGTCGGGGCGCCGGTGGCGGGATCCCAATTGATCAGCTTGAAGAAGATATCGAAGCTCTTTTCGATGTCGTCTTTATCCATGCGGATCGTGCCTTTCGTGAATGCGGGTCTGTCTTTGGCATCTTTAAAGATCCAGCCCGGATAGAAGTCGTGGTTCTTGCGCATGTTGACTTCATTCATTTCACGCATTGTGTAGGCGCGATGCAGTGTGAAGGCGCGGAAGCCGGCGTCATCAAGCTGCTTGGCAGTTGTGTTTCTGCCGGTTAAGGCGCGATAAACCTTACCTTCCATATCATCGTCACCGATATAGTTTTCAGACTTGTTCGGAGAGACAACCCACGGAGCCATCCAGGAGCAAAGACCGAGCATGTCGTGCAGTTCCTTGCGGCAGATGATCCAGCGCAGACGGCGCATCTTAGCCTCGTTGGTAGGCTTGTAATCGCCGATTTCGTCCACGGCGTCGCCGCTGCCCCAGAAGTGTTCGGCAATCTGCTTCTTCACGCTGATCGGCAGACCGCTGCGTGTGAAGTTCACGGTGCCGTGGCACATCGGGTCACGGTTGTAGAGGCAGTTGAGGACGACGCCGACCTGACCGTCGTCTTCGTTGGCGTGATGTTTCGGATGACCGAGGCCCCAGTAATTCGTCGATCCGTCGTTGGACCAGTCGGATTCCTGAATGCCGAAATGACCGAGCATGTAGGGAGTGCTTTCGCCGAGCCATTTGCCCATTTCACCCTGACGGTAAGCGATGCGCTGGAACAAATCCTGCAGGAAGCGTCGCAGTCTTCGATCTTCTGCCAAGGAATGGAGTTGTATTCTTTTTCGGGAAGAACTTTCTTCCAGAGACCCTTGACGTACATCTTCTTGAAGTCGCGGTGGAGCTGACCGTAGTTGCACCATACGCCGAGGTCATCCATTGTCTGGATGCCGACCATGGAAGCATGGCGGGCGGCCGGAAGGTCGCGCTTGGCGGCAATCTTTGGGAAGATGACGCGGCCGAAGTACAGAGACATACAGGTCTGTTCGGTCATCTTATTGATGTGATAGCGGGCGGCGGCTTCTTCGTCTTCAACGATGGAGTAGCAGCGCAGCGGGCAGGAGTAGCAGCCGTTGTTGCGAACCTGAATCTTTAAACCCTGAGGTTTGCCGAGGAAGAACTGGCTGGCGCACCAGCGATAGGAAATCTTGTTGGGGCTGCGCATATCTTCGCCGAGGATAATCGGCGGATTGGCTTTCTGCCAAACATTGCCCGGCATACCGTTCCAGCGGCTGCCCGGAGCCCAGAATTCAAACAAGGGGTTCGGTGCGGACGGAACGACGTGCTGGTTCAGAGAACCGAACAGATCGATGTTGCGTTCGGTGATCTTCTGCCATTCTTTCTTGTCGGCATTGATGTGGATCGGCTGGTCGCCCTGAATGACGACGCCTTTGAGCTTCTTGGAGCCGAAGATGGAACCGATACCGCCGCCGGAGTGCTGACGGGCGCTGATCAGAACGGACATCGGAACAAGGTTTTCACCGGCCGGTCCGATTACGGCGATGGAAGCCATCGGAGAGGTTTGGTCGGCAAGCATCTGCTGTGCGCGGCGAGTGCCTTGGCCCCAAATACCTTTAGCGTCGCGCAGTTCGAAATTGTCGTTATTGATGTAGAGGTAGACCGGTTTTTCGGATTTGCCTTCGATGATGATGAAGTCATAGCCGGCCTGTTTCAGGCGAGCGGCCATATCGCCGCCGATGTGGGCCGAGGCAATCATCGGCATCGGATAGATTGTCGGATAAATGGTTGTAATAGAAGTACGGCTGGAGCAAAGAGCGCCGGATCCGGAGAAAGGTCCCGGAGCGATCACGATCTTGTTGGCTTCATCGAGCGGCTGAGTCTTCGGAGGAACTTCGTCCCAGAAGACACGGTATCCCAGAGCGGTTCCGCCGATTTCATCTTTGAATCTCGGGAACGTCGGTTCTTTAGTGATTTTGCCGGTTGTTAGATTTACACGCAGGCCCTGACCGGTGTAGCCATATCTTTTTTGAATTGTGTCCATAGCAGTTCCTTAGAGATTTAATTAACCATGGCAGACCGAGCACTGGTTAGCATTTTCTTCAGGCAGATAACCGTGGGTCGGACGTCTGGCCGGTTCGCCGGAACGATCTTTCCAAGGCATATAGGTCAGAGCGGCAGCCGGGCAGGCTTTCACGCATTTCGGTTCGCCGTCGCAGAGGAAGCACTTGCTGGCTTTCTGTTTTTCGCGGTCGAAGCTCATCATGTCCCACGGACAGGCTTTCTGGCAGAGTCCGCAGCCGATGCACTTGTCTTCATCCACATAGCGGGCGCCGGTCTTGGGATCGACGTGGATGGCACCCTGCGGGCAGGCATTGGCGCAGGGGACCGGGTGAGCGCACTGGCGGCACGTGTCTTGATAGACGGTGCTGTCGCCCCAGACGCCCTGCAAGGGACGAGCGCCCGGATTGCCCGGACCGTACCAAATATTGCGGCCGATACGAATACGAGCCAAAACCGGATCGTTCTTACCGTCGTTAAATTCGGTACAAGCCATTTCGCAGCGCTGGCAGTCGACGCAGAGAGAGGGATCGCCGACGATTAAGCCCTTGGGTGTTTCCAAAATGATGTAGGGCTGAGCGCCGGTCTGCGCGCGGGCTTGATTCATAGCAGCAAATGCTGCGGTTACGGTAGCTACCTGCAGGAAGCCGCGTCGAGTAATGTCTTGGGGCAGATTTACCCGAGACATTAGGTCTTTCAGATCAAACATGATTTCAATTTCTCCTGATGGAGGAACGACAGAGACTGTCGCAGAGAGAGAGCGCAGAGGACAAAAATGGGGACGTCCTCGGCGAGTCCGTTTTGGTGCAGTGATTAGTTACGGGCAGCAGACCAGCCGTCGCTTCCGACCGGTTTAATCGTCCAGCGAGTGCGAAGGATCGGTTCTGTGGCGGAGAAAACAACCGAACGAAGCTCTGGAGAAAGAGCTTTTGCGTAAACTACTTCTTTGAATCGGGTTGCCATTTTGTTCTCCGCAGCTATTCACTGCACTTGGGGTGTTATGTCGACACGGTTTGTTACAGTCCGCTTTCGACACGAACAAACTCTAACAATTTGTAATATTCTTGAAAAGAACTTTTGTAGAGTTACAAAAATTTTTACTGGATACGTAAAGTAAATACCCATCTAAAAGAAGAGCAAAAACTGTTAAGGATCAACAAAATATGAATGGCTGTTTTGTACTTTACCTCTTTAAGTTAGGAGAAACCCTAACAAAAAGAATAAATGTAGGTATAAGCACGGACAATAGTTTCGGATGTGAACTCGCTGAAAATGTTGTTTGCATGGAAGACATTCCGCCTTATGACGTGTCGCTGAGAGACGGATGGGCGATCTGCTCAAGCGAGGGTAATCACACCTTAACGGGAGAACCGGTTAAAAACGGGGAGCAGCCTGCTTTGTTACAAAAAAACGGCGCTTGCTGGATAAATACCGGCGGATATCTTCCGATCGGAGCCGATGCTGTTGTATCGGACTCGGATCCGCAGGCACTGGATTTTGCTGCAGATGTGTATCCTTACGAGAACGTACTTCCGAAAGGAACGGAGTGGACCAAGGGCTCTCTAATCCTGAAAAAAGGCACCGTCCTCGGCGCCGGGGCGCAGGCTCTGCACTTTGAGGCAGGAATTGAGAATATTCGCGTTTGGAAGCGTCCCTCGGCTGCGATCCTGGCGACGGGACACGAGATTGCGGAAGCCGGCGCGCGCAGCTCTGCCGGGCGGCATTCCAGCAATGCGGTTTATCTCATGAATCTCCTTTCAGGAATGGGGCTGACGGATACGGCGATCTTTTACGCCAGGGACGAAGCGAATTCGATTGCCGATCGTTTGGAAGTGCTGGCACAAAGTTTTGACTTCGTTATTACCGTCGGAGGTACCGGACAAGGCAAGAGTGATGTGCTGCGTCTTGCTCTGAAACGAGCCGGAGCAAAGCAGTCCGAAGATCAGACAAAACTTTCGAGTTCTCTGCCATTTGTGTGCGCGAATCTTAAGGACGCAGTGTTGTTCGGACTTCCCGGTAATCCCCTCGGGTTCGTCAACATTGTTCAGCGCGTTGTGCTTCCCGTGATTTGGCAGTCTTTCCGAACGGATCCTTTCTTTGTTAGACGTCAAAAAGTATTCATGGGATTTGATTACGAAGGCAAAGCCGGAGACATCTGTGTGCAGCTCGCGCCCTTCGAGGGTAAGGTCATCGCGCTCCCTGTACAGAAGGGAAGCGGGCGCTCGTCGGCTTTTCGTGATGCCGCCGCTGTGATTCCGAATCCTCAGGGCAGAAAGATTGAGGCAGGGGAGGCTGTGGAGGCGCAGATGTTTTTTAACGGTTTATTGGGCTGAGCCTCTTTCACCTCGGTAAGATAGATTAGAAAATCAAAAAACTTAAGTCACATGACCCGTTTGACCCGATTGTCAGCTGCCGCGCAGGCGCACTATGTTGTTCTCAGAAGTGTGCCGGAGATCTCATTGATTCCGTTTGATAAGAACATCGAGAAGCTCTTTCAGATCTTCTCCGACGGCTCGCGTGCCTACAACACCGACATTTCGGCCTTTGCGGTCTTTACCGACCAAATCCATCTGCTGCTGACGCCGCGAGAAAAAGCGGAAGATCTCTCACGCTTTGTGCAGCAGCTCAGCCGCCTTTACAGCCATTACTTTAATGATGAGTTTTCCCGCAACGGCAAGATTTGGCAGGGTCGATTTGAATCCTCTCTTCTACAGGGAAAAGGCAGACTTTTGGCGGCGACGATTTATATGGAGTGGCTGCCGTTTGTATACGGCTACGGAGAGCCGCAGTTTTATCCGTGGAGCAGCTACTTCCATCACGCCGGCATCCGCAGCGATTACTTCATGGTGCCTTCCAATGAGTATTGGGCACTCGGCAATACACCGTTTGAACGGCAAAAAACCTACAAAGATCTTTTTGAACGCGGTCCCGATAAGGCTTTTGGTGAGCGTCTGATGAGCTGCGTAAAGCGCGGCTGGCCGATCGCAGAGAAAAAATTTCTGGAATCCATCGGCGTTGAGGCGGAAAGAATAGCGCCGCAGCGCGGAAGAGGTCGCCCCCGCAAGACGGCAACAGAAAACCCTCTTTAATCTGACACTAATTTACCGAACAAGAAAAGAAAAATTTTATATATTAGTGTCACCTTGAAATATTTCGTTATATTTAGCGAAGTTAAATCCTCTATAACAAAAAAGTCTTCAATAAAGAATCCATTCAGGAGAACCCCATGAGCACTCGCTCAGACCAAAGGAAAGATGCAGCCGAGCACGGACTCTACGATCCTGCTTATGAGCATGACGCTTGCGGTGTCGGTTTCGTCGCCAGCGTTAAAGGGCAGGCCAGCCACGAAATCGTGACGCAGGCGCTGCAAATTCTAAAAAATCTTGATCACCGCGGCGCGGTCGGTGCCGATCCGCTGTGCGGTGACGGTGCCGGTATTTTGATTCAGATTCCGGATGCCTTCTTCCGCGCCGAAATGGCCAAGCAGAATATTCTTCTGCCTCCGGCAGGCGACTATGGCGTCGGCATGATTTTCCTGCCGCGAGAACACGCTTCTCGGCGGGCCTGCGAACAGGAACTCGAACGTGTTGTGAAAGCCGAAGGGCAGGTCGTTTTAGGCTGGAGAGACGTTCCCGTCGACACTACCATCAAGATGTCGAAGACGGTTTTGGAGACCGCCCCGGTCATCCGCCAGATCTTTATCGGCCGCGGCCCCGACGTCATGGTGCCGAACGCTTTGGAACGCAAGCTCTACGTAATTCGTAAGCTGGCAGGTCACAAGATTCAGGCTCTGAAGCTCAAACACGGTAAAGAATTCTATGTGCCGTCGATGTCAACAAAGACCATTGTGTACAAAGGTCTTTTACTGGCCGACCAGGTCGGTCCCTACTACAAAGATTTGAATGATCCTCGGGTCGTCAGTTCTATCGCGCTGGTTCATCAGCGTTTCTCGACCAACACATTCCCGAGCTGGGAACTTGCCCATCCGTACCGCATGATTGCGCACAACGGCGAAATCAATACGGTTAAAGGCAACTTTAATTGGTTAAGAGCTCGCGAACGTGCCGTTGAAACAGCGGTCTTGGGCGATGACGTCAAGAAGCTGCTGCCGATCATTTATGAGGGTCAGAGTGATACAGCCTGTTTGGACAACATGCTTGAACTCTTGGTAATGAGCGGCTATCCGCTTGCCCAGGCCGTGATGCTGACCATTCCGGAAGCCTGGGAACAGGCCAAGGGACAAATGGACCCGGCCCAGCGTGCGTTCTATGAATACTATGCTGCCATGCTGGAACCTTGGGACGGTCCGGCCGCTGTCGGATTTACCGACGGTGTGCGCATCGGCGCCGTGCTCGACAGAAACGGACTGCGTCCGGGCCGCTACATTCTGACCAATGACGATATCGTGATCCTGGCCTCGGAAGCCGGAACACTGCCGATTCCTCAGAGCCAAATCAAGAAGAAATGGCGTCTGCAGCCGGGCAAGATGTTCATGATCGATACCGAACAGGGCCGCATTATTGAAGACGAAGAAATTAAACGCACGCTGGCTCTGAGCAATCCCTACAAGGAATGGACAAAACGCCTGAACATTCATCTTTCCGACGTGGTTGCTTCGCCTCCGCAGCCCAACAATAACCCTGTCTCTCTCACCAAACGCCAGGAAGCGTTCGGCTACGGCGAAGACGACATCAAGTTCGTGCTGCGCCCGATGGCGGAAAAAGGAGCCGAGGCAATCGGTTCTATGGGAAACGACACGCCGCTCGCGATGCTCTCTCACAGAGCCAAGCCCTTCTACCATTATTTCCGCCAGCTGTTTGCTCAGGTGACGAATCCTCCGATTGACCCGATCCGCGAGCAGCTCGTGATGTCGCTGGTCTCTTTCGTGGGACCGCGTCCGAATCTGCTGGATATCAACAACGTTAATCCGCCGCTGCGTTTGGAACTTTCTCAGCCGATTCTCGGTATGGAAGAAATGGCCAAGATGCGCCGCATCGACCGCTATACCGGCGATAAGTTCCGTTCCTATGAAATTGACACGACTTATCGCGTCGCTTGGGGCGAAGAGGGTGTGGAAGCTCGCCTGGCCTCCCTTTGCGCCCGAGCTGTTGATGCTGTCAAAGACGGCTATAGCATCCTGATCCTGACGGATCGGAAGATGAATGAAGAGCGCGTTGCGATTCCGATGCCGCTTGCTATCAGCGCGATTCACCAGCATTTAATTGCAGCCGGCCTTCGCACCAATACCGGTCTTGTCATCGAAACCGGAAGCGCTCTGCAGACACATCACATGGCGGTACTCGCTGCCTACGGTGCCGAAGCGATTCATCCGTACCTTGCTCTGGAAACCATCGAACAGCTCTATAAGCCGGGCAATCCGAGCGGAATCGATGCAAAGACAGCAACCCAGAACTACATTCACGCCATCGGCAAAACCTTCAAGAAGATTATGAGCAAGATGGGTATCTCAACTTACATGAGTTACCGCGGCGCCCAGATCTTTGAAGTTCTTGGCCTGGATAAGGAGTTCGTCGACCGCTACTTCCCCGGTACCAGCTGCAAAGTCGGAGGCCTGGGCATTTTTGACGTGATGCGCGAGGCAATCGAGCAGCATAAGGAAGCCTTTGCCGATAAGAACCATCGTCATAAACTGCTTCCGACTCTCGGCGAATATCAGTGGAGAGCCCGCGGCGAAGAGCATATGTGGACGCCTGAGGCAATTGCTAAACTTCAGCACGCCACACGCGGCAACTCTTATCAAACTTATAAGGAATATGCCGAAATCATCAACGACCAGAGCCAGCGCCAGATGACGCTGCGCGGCCTGATGGAATTTGATGTTGATCCTTCTAAGGCGATTCCGCTGGAAGAGGTCGAACCGGCAAAAGAAATTGTGAAGCGCTTCGCAACCGGCGCCATGTCGCTCGGGTCCATCTCGGCAGAAGCCCACGCGGTTCTCGCTGTGGCCATGAACCGAATCGGAGGCAAGAGCAACACCGGTGAAGGCGGCGAGGATCCGAAGCGCTACGAAGCAGAAATGCGCGAAGGTCATTCTCCTGTTAAGCAAGGCGACACATTGAAGTCGATCTTGGGCGAAGACCGCATTGTGGCTGACGTTCCTCTGGAAGAGGGCGATTCTCTGCGCTCCCGTATCAAACAGGTGGCAAGCGGACGCTTCGGTGTGACAGAAGCCTACCTGTCGAGTGCAGACCAAATTCAGATCAAGATGAGTCAGGGCGCAAAACCCGGCGAAGGCGGTCAGCTGCCGGGTCATAAGGTCAGCGAATACATTGCTCAGCTGCGTTACTCCATCCCCGGTGTCGGCTTGATCTCGCCACCTCCGCATCATGACATTTACTCGATCGAGGACCTGGCACAGCTGATCCGAGATCTCAAGATGGCCAACGACAAGGCGGACATCAGCGTGAAGCTCGTAAGCGAGCAGGGTGTCGGGACGGTTGCTGCCGGCGTTGCCAAAGCAAAAGCGGACCACATCGTCATTTCCGGTCATGACGGCGGAACCGGTGCTTCCCCGCTTTCTTCTATCAAGTTTGCCGGTACGCCTTGGGAACAAGGGCTTTCGGAAACTCAGCAGACCTTGGTGATCAATAATTTGAGAGATCGCGTCCGAATTCAGGTTGACGGCCAGATTAAGACAGGACGTGACGTCGTGATCGGTGCGCTGCTGGGCGCCGATGAATTCGGTTTTGCAACTGCTCCGCTGGTTGTGGAAGGCTGCATGATGATGCGCAAGTGCCATCTCAACACTTGTCCGGTCGGTATTGCCACACAGGATCCTGAACTCAGAAAACGCTTCCACGGCGAACCGAAGCACGTTGTGAACTACTTCTTCTTCGTTGCCGAAGAAGTCCGTGAAATCATGGCAAGCCTGGGCATTCGCAAGTTTGAAGGCTTAGTGGGGCGTTCCGACCTGCTGCGTCAGAAGAAGATGCATCCGGCCAAGTGTGCTCACTTGGATCTGTCTCGAGTTCTGTATCAGCCGGAGGTCGATGATCCGAACAAGCGCCGTCAAAGCGTCAAGCAGGATCACGGTCTGGAAAAAGAACTGGACTACCAGCTGCTGGATCTTTGCCGCAATGCTATTGAGAAGAAAGAAAAAGTCAGCTTTATCTCTCCGATCAAAAACATTCACCGCACGGTCGGTACGAAGATTTCTTCGGAAATTATTCGTCGCTGGGGTGCCGAAGGTCTGCCCGAAGACACACTGCACATTCAGCTGACCGGCATTGCCGGACAGTCCTTCGGAGCCTTCCTGGCCAACGGTGTGACGCTGGATCTGGTCGGTGAAGCCAACGATTATGTCGGTAAGGGTCTCTCCGGCGGACGCATTATTGTTCGCTGCCCGACCGACTTCCGCGGCAGAGGCGACGAAAACATCATCGCCGGCAACACGGTTCTGTACGGAGCTACGAGCGGTGAAGCCTTCTTTAACGGCTTAACCGGTGAGCGTTTTGCCGTTCGTCTTTCCGGCGCAACAGCGGTTTCTGAAGGCTGCGGCGATCACGGCTGCGAATACATGACCGGAGGCACTGTGGTGGTTTTGGGTAACGTCGGAAGAAACTTCGGCGCCGGTATGTCGGGCGGTATTGCCTATGTCTATGACGAAGACGGAACGTTTGCGAAGCGCTGCAATTCTGAGAGCGTTGAACTCTGCGCCGTCCTGCCGGACAAAGACCAGGCAGCTTCCGGCGACCACAGCGCCTGGCACCTCGGTAAGACGGACGAGAGCATCCTGAAAGACCTGGTCAATCGTCACTTCCTCTACACAGGAAGCCAAAGAGCCCGAGATATTCTCGACGATTGGCCGAGAAACCTTCAGAAGTTTGTGAAGGTCTTCCCGAAAGAATACAAACAAGCTTTGCTCAAAGGCATTGCTCATTCAGCCGCCTGAGGTGAACCATGGGAAAAGTAACAGGATTTATGGAATTTGAGCGTCTCGAACAGGCGCACGAACCGGTTGCTCAGCGTAAAACGCATTTCCGCGAGTTCATTACTCCGCTGAGCCAACAGGAAGCAAAGCAGCAGGCAGCCCGCTGCATGGACTGCGGAACGCCGTTCTGCACATTCAGCTGTCCGCTGCACAATGTCGCACCGGAATTTAACGACTTGGTCTACAACGAAGATTGGGAGAAGGCTTATCTCGTCCTGTCTTCAACCAATAACTTCCCGGAGTTCACCTCTCGTGTTTGTCCGGCCTTGTGCGAAAACGGCTGCATCATGAATTACACGCAGCGCGCCATGGGTGTTAAGTCCATTGAACGCGCCATTATCACGAATGCCTGGAATCAGGGCTGGGTCAAGCCTGAGCCCCCGAAAGAGCATAAAGATAAGTCGGTTGCGGTCGTCGGCAGCGGTCCTTCCGGGCTGGCTTGTGCACAGCAGCTGGCTCGAATGGGATACGCCGTCACGGTGTTTGAAAAGAACAAACGCCCCGGCGGCCTGCTGCGCTACGGCATTCCTGACTTCAAGCTGGACAAGAGTCTGATCGATCGCCGTATTGCACAGATGGAAAACGAAGGCGTGCAGTTCCGCTGCTCTACTTCTATCGGCATCAAAGATCATCCGCACGGAATTTGGAACGACAGCGAACGTGCGATCGATGCGTCCGAGCTTCTTCGAGATTTCTCTGCCGTCGTGCTGGCAGTGGGCTCTGAGACGCCGCGAGATCTGCAGGTGAAAGGCAGGGATCTCAAAGGCATTCACTTTGCGCTGGAGTATCTCCCTGTGCAGAACAAGCACAATGCGTCTGAGACTTTTGACGAAGACATCAGCGCCAAGGATCGAAAGGTGCTGATCATCGGCGGCGGCGACACCGGCAGTGACTGCTTGGGTACTGCAATCCGTCAGGGTGCCGAGAAGGTGCTTCAGATCGACCTGGGTCCGAGACCGCCGGAAAGTTACGATAAGTCGATGGTTTGGCCCAACTGGCCTAACGTTCTTCGTACGTCTACTTCCCAGGAAGAAGGCGGCGAACGTGACTATGCGATCTCCACCAAAGAATTTTTGTCTGACGACGAAGGACGTGTCCGCGGCGTTAAGGCTGTGCGGCTGGAATGGTTGAAAGATCCGGTTACCGGACGCAGAACCTTCAAGGAGATTCCCGACAGTGAGTTCGAAATTGAGAGCGACCTGGTGCTTTTGGCGATGGGCTTCCTGCATCCGAGTAGTCCGGTGATGGATGCTTTCGGCGTTCAAACCGACATGCGCGGCAACGCTCAGGCAGCTTACGAAGGAGAAGACGCTTTTCGTACAAACGTTCCGAAGGTTTTCGCGACAGGAGACTGCCGCAGAGGCCAGAGTTTGGTGGTCCGCGCCTTAGCCGAGGGCCGTCGATGTGCTGAAGCTGTCGACAAGTTCCTCAGCGGCGAGCAGAATTAGTTCTTTTTTGCATACTGCTCATGGAACGAATTTTCCGATTTCCGATCAAGGTCGGCAAAGAATCGATTGATGTGCTGGGTCATACCAACAACAAAGAGTATCTCCGCTGGATGGAAGAGGCGGCGCTCGCTCACTCCGACTCGCTCGGGTGGACGATGGGCCGCTATCTGAAAATCGGAAAAGTCTTTGTTGCAAGTACTCATAAGATTGAGTACTTGCGGCCCACGTTTGAAGGCGACGAGCTCACCATGCTCACGTGGGTAGAGACGATGGACGGGTCAAAAAGCCGCCGTTGTTTCTATCTAAAGCGGGACAATAAAGTCTGCATGCAAGGCTGGACGGAATGGACGTTTGTCGATCTTCAGACGGGGCGGGCGGCAAATATTAGTGGGGAGGTCAAAAATGATTTCCCGCTTGTGCCGGCGGACGATCCGGAGCTCAAAGCATCAGGCGTTCGAAGAAGTCCTTCGCAGTCATGATCCAGGTAAGTTTGGGCGGCTTCGGCCGCCTTTATTATTTTTGTGCATGAAAACTGTAACTATTTCTTTACCCCGTGAGTAGCTGAATCCGAT
>ENA-ORTQ01001198-ORTQ01001198.1-human-gut-metagenome-genome-assembly--contig:-NODE-1198-length-28526-cov-3.539426_pt1 | contig 28526 bp, 28 predicted proteins | sample MGYA00241912_ERZ509188 | MGnify/ENA primary metagenome ERZ509188 (study PRJEB26280, sample SAMEA2338849) | human gut metagenome | biome: human gut; feature: human-associated habitat; material: faeces...
CTTCGTCAAGTACACCCCGACCTGGCCCCGCTCCTTCATGCCCACCAATCAGGATGTCCGCAAGCAGGTGGCCAAGATGAAGCAGATCCCGGTGCCTGAGCTCATCGAGGGCAAAAAGCTCCTCTTTGTGGACGACTCCATCGTCCGGGGCACCCAGCTGCGGGAGACCGTGGAATTCCTCTATGAGTCCGGCGCGGAGGAGGTCCATATGCGCTCCGCCTGCCCCCCCATCATGCACAGCTGCAAGTATCTGAACTTCTCCCGGGGCAACTCCGACATGGACCTGCTGGCCCGCCGCACCATCCAGGAGCTGGAGGGAGATGAGGGGCAGCAGCATCTGGAGGAGTACGCCGACGTACATACTGAGCGGGGCCAGTGCATGCTGAAGGCCATCTGCGAGAAGCTGGGCTTCGACTCCCTGGGCTACCAGTCCCTGGAGGGACTGCTGGAGTCCATCGGCCTGGACCGGGACAAGGTTTGCACCTACTGCTGGAACGGCAGGGAATAAGGCCCCTCCAGGGGGGCGATGTCCCCCCTGGACGCAACGTCGCTTCCTCGTCGATATCCCCTCGCCTTTCCACAGGAAAGGCGGCCCTGGCCGCCACGGCCAGGGGTCATGATGTCCTGCGGCGAAATGGATTCGCCTGCGGACTCTTTGTTGTCCTTTCCGCTTTCGGCGGAAAGTCTGCGAGGCTTTAACACAGTGATTTGGAGGTTTTTAAGATGAAAAACTCCCATTCGGAGTCCTACGCCGCCGCCGGGGTGGACGTCACCGCCGGATATGAGGCGGTGGAGCGCATCAAGCCCATGGTGGAGTCCACCTATATCCCCGGGGTGATGGGCACCCTGGGCGGCTTCGGCGGCATGTTTGCCCCTGATCTGACCGGCATGAAGAAGCCGGTGCTGGTGTCCGGCACCGATGGCGTGGGTACCAAGCTGAAGCTGGCCTTCCTGATGGATAAGCATGACACCGTGGGCATCGACTGCGTGGCCATGTGTGTCAACGATATCATCTGCGGCGGCGCTGCCCCCCTCTTCTTCCTGGACTACATCGCCTGCGGCAAGAACTACCCCGAGCGCATCGCGGACATCGTCTCCGGCATCACCGAGGGCTGCCGCCAGGCGGAGTGTGCCCTGGTGGGTGGCGAGACCGCAGAGATGCCCGGCTTCTACCCCGAGGAGGAGTACGACCTGGCCGGCTTCTCCGTCGGGCTGGTAGACGAGGAAAAGATCATTGACGGCAGACGCCTGAGCGAGGCGGATGTGCTCATCGGCCTGGCCTCCTCTGGGGTCCACTCCAACGGCTTCTCCCTTGTGCGGAAGGTGTTTGACGTGGAGCACGCCGACCTGAAGACGCCCCGTGAGGATCTGGGCGGCAAGAGCCTGGGCGAGGCCCTGCTGGCCCCCACCCGCATCTATGTAAGATCGGTGAAGGCCCTGCTGAGGGCCGGGGTGGACATCCATGCCGTCAGTCACATCACCGGCGGCGGTTTCTATGAGAATGTGCCCCGGATGATGACCCAGGGGCTCACCGCCCAGATCGACCTGAGCACCTTCCCCCGCCTGCCCATCTTCGATCTGATCCAGAAGACCGGGGACATCCCGGAGCGGGACATGTACAACACCTACAATATGGGCATCGGCATGATCCTGGCCCTGCCCGCAGAGCAGGCCGAGCAGGCTCTGTCCGTTCTGAAGGGGGCCGGTGAGACCGCCTATCAAATCGGCCGCGTCATCCCCGGCGAGGCCGGCGTGGAGCTGGTCTGATCACATTAGGAATGAGAAATGAGGAGTTGGGAATTGTGTCTCCGGCTCCGCCGGACCGATTTCAAACCGTGCGCCCCAGGCGCACTCCATCCATTCCAAATTCTTAATCCCTAACTTTCTAATTCCTAACTCACTCGGAGGTTCGCTATGTCCAAACGTATCGCCGTCCTGGTCTCCGGCGGCGGGACCAATCTGCAGGCCCTGATCGACGCCCAGGGGCGGGGAGAGCTGGTGAATGGCCGGATCTCCGCCGTCATCTCCTCCACTCCGGACGCCTTCGCCCTGGAGCGTGCCAAGAACGCCGGCATCCCCGGCTATGTGCTCCCCCGGCGGGACTTCTCCGACAGCCGCGGCTACACTGCCGCCCTGACCCGCCTGCTGCGGGAGACGGTGGGGGCCGATCTGGTGGTCATGGCCGGCTTTATGACCATCCTCACGGAGGAGCTGTTCCAGGCCTACCCCAACGCCGTCATCAATATCCACCCCTCCCTCATCCCTTCCTTCTGCGGAGTGGGCTGCTATGGCCTCCACGTCCACGAGAAGGCTCTGGAATACGGGGTAAAGATCTCCGGTGCCACCGTCCACTTTGTCACGGAGGAGTGTGACGCCGGCCCCATCATCCTGCAAAAGGCAGCTGAGGTGCTGCCCGGCGACACGCCGGAGGTCCTCCAGCGGCGCATCATGGAGCAGTGCGAGTGGAAGCTGCTGCCTCAGGCCGTCTCCCTCTTCTGCCAGGACCGGCTGAAGGTGGAGGGCCGGGCGGTCCGCATCCTGGACTGCCTGTAATACGCCTCCACACAAAGATCAAACACGCGGTGTAACTGACGGAAGTGGAATGGACCACAGGGAGCATCGTTGTGGACCATGCCGACCGTCTGGGCGCACCCGTTTTCCGAAACGCGGTGCGCCCTTTTTGCCGCTGTATGAGAAAGAAAGGAGCATCTCATGTCCGCCAAGACCATTCTCGCCTCCGGCTTTCTGCTTCTGGGCGGAGCCCTGCTTCTGCTCGTCAGCAGCCTGGATTACAGTGATTTCTACAGTCTTTTTGGCCTGCTGTTCACGCTGGCAGGAGCGGTCCCCCTGCTCATCCACCTGGGGTCCCGCTATCTCACATGGTATCACAAGTCTCCCCCATCATCCACAAATGAGGACAACAAGGAGGATCCCCATGAAAATTCTTGATATAAATGAACTCCTGCAAGCTCACCCCTACCCCGGCCGTGGCATCGTCCTGGGCCGCTCCGCCGATGGCCAGAAGGCGGTCATCATCTACTTCATCATGGGCCGCAGCGGGAACAGCCGTAACCGCGTCTTTGAGGCCACCGGGGACGGTATCCGCACCCGGGCCTATGACGAGAGCAAGATGGTGGACCCCTCCCTTATCATCTACCACCCGGTGCGCCGGGTGGGGGAGGTGACGGTGGTCACCAACGGAGACCAGACCGACACCATCCGGGACAGCCTGCTGGCGGGCAAGAGCTACATCGACGCCCTGCGCACCCGGTGCTATGAGCCCGACGGCCCCAACTATACCCCCCGCATCTCCGGCGTGGTGGACCAGGACGGCTCCTTCTGCCTGTCCATCCTGAAATCCGCCGACGGTGACCCCGCCTGCAGCCACCGCTACTTCTATGAGTACGACGCCCCCCTGGCTGGGGAGGGCCGCTTCATCCACACCTACCAGGAGAATGCCGAACCTCTCCCTTCCTTTGAGGGGGAGCCCCGCCGGGTGTCTGTCTCCGCCCCTGACGCTGAGACCCTGGCCAGTCAGGTGTGGGCCAGCCTGAATGAGGACAACAAGGTGTCCCTGTTTGTGCAGTATATCCACCTGGCCACCGGGGAGCGTGAGACCGTCATCCTCAACAAGCACGGAGAGCAGGCCCACGCCGCCTCCAAAGTCCCAAACTGAGAAAAAGAGGTGCAGATCATGACAGAACTGGAACTGAAATACGGATGTAACCCCAACCAGAAGCCCGCCCGCATCTTCATGGAGGAGGGCGATCTGCCCCTGAAGGTGCTCAACGGCCGTCCGGGGTATATCAACTTCATGGACGCCCTGAACTCCTGGCAGCTGGTGAAGGCCCTCAAAAAGGCCACCGGCCTGCCCGCCGCCGCCTCCTTCAAGCACGTCTCCCCCGCCGGGGCCGCCTTGGGCCTGCCCCTCAGCGATGTAGAACGGCGCATCTACTTTGCCCCGGAGGGAGAGCTGTCCCCCATCGCCTGCGCCTATATCCGGGCCCGGGGGGCCGACCGGCTGTGCTCCTTCGGAGACTGGGCCGCCCTGTCCGATGTGTGCGACGGGGATACCGCCCGCTTCCTGGCCGCTGAGGTATCCGACGGCGTCATCGCCCCGGGCTATACCGACGAGGCCCTGGATATCTTGAAAGCCAAGCGCAAGGGAGGCTATAATGTGGTTGAGATCGACCCCAATTATGAGCCCGCCCCCATCGAGCGCCGCAATATCTTCGGCATCACCTTCGAACAGGGATACAACAGCCTGGATATCAGCGAGGAGATGCTCCAGAACATCGTCACCGAGAACAAAGACCTGCCCCAGCAGGCCAAGCACGACATGCTCCTCTCCCTCATCACCCTGAAGTACACCCAGTCCAACTCCGTGTGCTATGTGAAGGACGGCATGACTATCGGCGTGGGCGCCGGCCAGCAGAGCCGCATCCACTGCACCCGACTGGCGGGCAGCAAGGCGGACATCTGGTGGCTGCGCCAGCATCCCAAGGTCCTGGGCCTCCAGTTCGTGGACAACATCCGCCGCCCCGACCGGGACAACGCCATCGACCTGTATATCTCCGACGAGTACGAGGACGTGCTGGCCGAGGGCGTATGGCAGAACACCTTCCAGGTGAAGCCCGAGGTGCTCACCGCCGAGGAGAAGGCCGCCTGGATCGCCCAGATGTCCGGGGTCACTGTGGGCTCCGATGCCTTCTTCCCCTTTGGGGACAACGTAGAGCGGGCCCAGAAGTCCGGCGTGCAGTACATCGCCCAGCCCGGCGGCTCCATCCGGGACGATCAGGTCATCGCCACCGCCAACAAGTACGGCATGGTCATGGCGTTTACCGGGATTCGGCTGTTCCATCACTAATTCAATTAGGAATGAGGAGTTAGGAATTTATGAGCAGCGAACGTATCCTGATGCCCAAAAGCCTTGCTTTTGCCAAGCGCATTGTCTTTGCTTACCGATATTTATCGGAGGAGAAGAAGGAATATGTCCTCTCCAAGCAGATGCTGCGCAGCGGCACCAGCATTGGCGCTAATATCGCAGAGGCTCAGTACGGAAGCAGCCGGAAGGACTTCTTAAATAAACTGTACATTGCCTTGAAGGAATGTGCGGAGACTCTCTACTGGCTGGAACTGCTCTATTCCTGCGACTACATTTCCCGCACTGAATATGACTCTCTCCATTCGGACTGCGAAGAATTGAGAAAACTGCTCTCCTCCATCACAAAGTCTGTCCGTGACGGAACAATTCCTAACTTCTAATTCCTAACTTGCTGAAAGGTCGTGTTTTTATGAAGGCATTAGTCGTCGGCGGAGGCGGCCGTGAGCACGCCATCTGCTGGAAGCTGGCTCAGAGTCCCAAGGTGACCGAGCTGTACTGCGCCCCTGGCAACGGGGGCATCGCCCAGGTGGCCCAGTGCGTGCCCATCAAGGCCACGGACGTGGAGGCCATGGTGGCCTGGGCCAAGGAGCACGCGATGGACTTCGTCATGGTGGCCCCGGACGACCCCCTGGCCCTGGGCATGGTGGACGCCCTGGAGGCGGCGGGGATCCCCGCCTTCGGCCCCCGGGCCAACGCCGCTGTCATTGAGGCCAGCAAGGCTTTCTCCAAAGAGCTGATGAAGAAGTACCACATCCCCACCGCCAAATACGAAACTTTCACCGATATGGACGGAGCCCTGGCCTATGTCCGGGCGCAGGGGGCCCCCATCGTGGTGAAGGCGGACGGCCTTGCCCTGGGCAAGGGCGTGGTGGTGGCCGCCACTGTGGAGGAGGCCGAGGAGGCCGTGCGTTCCATGATGCAGGACCACAAATTCGGTGCCTCCGGCTCCACCGTGGTCATCGAGGAGTGCATGGTGGGTCCCGAGGTGACTGTGCTGGCCTTCTGCGACGGGGAGCACCTGGTCCCCATGCTGTCCAGCCAGGACCACAAGCGGGCCTACGACGGCAATCAGGGCCCCAACACCGGCGGCATGGGCGCCTTCTGCCCCTCCCCCAAGTACACCCCGGAGATCGCCGAGCGCTGCATGAAGGAGATCTTCCTGCCCACAGTGGCCGCCATGAAGGCGGAGGGCAGGCCCTTCAAGGGAGTCATCTACTTCGGCCTGATGCTCACTCAGGACGGCCCGAAGGTGGTGGAGTACAACGCCCGCTTCGGCGACCCGGAGACCCAGCCCCTCTTGTCCATGCTGGACACCGACCTGATGGACATTTTCCAAGCCTGTGTGGACGGCACCCTGGACCAGATGGACATCCGCTGGAAGCCCGGCGCCTCCTGCTGCATCGTGCTGGCCTCAGGCGGCTACCCGGTGAAGTACCAGAGCGGCTACCCCATCTCCGGTCTGGAGGCAGCCGGAAAGCTGGCCACGGTGTTCCACGCCGGCACCAAGCTGGGTGAGGACGGGACCGTCCTCACCGCCGGCGGCCGGGTGCTGGGAGTGACTGCCGTGGGCGGAGACCTGGAGGAAGCCATCAAAAAAGCCTACGCCGCCTGCAAACCCATCTCCTTCCAGGACATGCACTTCCGCACGGACATTGGGAAGGTATGACCGGCTTGAAGATAGAAGGCGTCGTCTTTGATGTAGACGGGGTGCTGTTCGACACCGAGCGTCTCACCCAGCAGACCTGGCTGGCCGTCAGCCGGGAAATGGGCTGGCCCCAGGTGGGAGAAGCCTATCTGGAGTTCGTGGGCCAGAACCGTGCCGACATTTTTCAGAAAATGGAAGATCTCTTTGGGGCGGAGTTTCCCAAGGACGCATTTATGGCGGCCTGTTCCGCCCGCTCCCAGGCCCGGATGGAGACGGAGGGCGTCCCTATGAAGCCCGGCGTGGGGGAGGTGCTGGAGCTGCTGCGGAGCCGGGGCGTCCCCACCGCCCTGGCCACCTCCACCGGCCGCCCCCGGACAGAGCGGCGGATGGAGATGACCGGCTTGGGTCCCTGTTTTTCCGCCATCATCACCGGGGATCAGGTGGCGCACAGCAAGCCTGACCCGGAGATCTACCTTATGGCCTGCAGGGCCCTGGGGACCACCCCGGAGCGCACTGTGGCGGTGGAGGACTCCCGAAACGGCATCCTCTCCGCCTCCCGGGCGGGGATGCGGGTGGCCATGGTCCCCGACCTGCTGCCCCCCACTCCTGAGCTGGAGCCCCTCCTCTGGGGGCGCTTCGACTCCCTGCTCCAGCTGCGGGACCGTCTGGCAAAGGAGCTGGACTGAACCAAAAAGATACGCCTGGACCTCTGAGAAAGGAGGTCCAGGCGCTTTTTTCTGATCTCAGGTCTCCGGAAAAGCCCCGGCCCTCTGCTCACAGCAGGTCCAGTCCCAGCTGAAACAGCAGTACCATTACCGGCATGGTCACCGCGCACAGCAGGGTGGTGAGCACATTGATGGAAGAGACATACCCACTGTTGGGGTTGTGGTAGAGCTGGGCCATCTGAGTGATGGCGGAGGCCGCCGGCCCAATGGCGCACAGAAGGCTGACCAGCAGCACGTTGTCCCCGTCGCTGTGGGGCCACAGCACCCGCAGGGCCAGGAGCACCGCCATGGAGAGCAGGGGGTAGACCAGCAGACGCAGCCCCGCCACCCAGTAGATGCGCCCCTGACAGAGCACCCGCTTCAGGTCCAGCTCAGAAAACAAGATCCCGATCACCAGCATGCTCAGGGGTGCCATGCAGCTGCCCAGCCCCTCCATGGCGGTGACCAGAGGCCCCGGCAGGCGCAGCCCGGTGATGAACAGCGCCAGTCCCGCCAGGATGGCGGCGATGGCGGGTGTGGTCACGATCTTTTTCCAATCAAACTGCTGGGCACCCCCCATCAGCTTCTGGCCATGGGTCCACATCAGGATGTTCTGCACCAGGATATAGACGCTGGTGTAGATCACATACTCCTGCCCCAGAATGGCCATTACCATGGGCAGGATCAGGTTGCCTGCATTGTTGTAGATCACGGACGCCTGCTCCTCCGGGGCAAGTCCGTGCCCGCTCCGGTTCATCAAGCCATTGAGCGCCAGGTAGAGCAGGTGGAGCAGCACTGCCGCCCCCAGGGCCAGCAGCAGGCCGGTCAGCTTGTCCGCCTCCATGGCCGTGTTGAAGGAGGTCATCAGGCTGCACGGCACCGCCAGATAGATACACATGCAGGAGAGCACCCGGCTCTGCTCCCCTGTGATCAGCTTCAGTTTTCCCACACCATAGCCGGCCAGACCCATCAGCACCATGCTGGCGATCTGCTGCACCAGCAGCCAGCTCACTTCCATCCGCGCTCTCCTCCCGATCTCACGCCACGGGGCCGCCAGCACCCGGGACTTCATCTTCCCCAGTCTAGCGGTCTGCATCGTGTTTGTCAATCCTTTCCCCGTGCTCTGTCCGCCCACCGCGCTTGTCAAGCCCGGTGTGCTGTGGTAAGATAAGCCCCGGCGGACGTTTGTCTCTTTTCCCGTTTTTGGACCAAAAAGTTGAAAAAATCCCGGATGCAACTGTTAGTTGTCAAATTGTATGCCTCTTTTGGTTGCCCTGTCCGCCTCTTTTTGCTAAGGTCTTCTTGCCGCCGGGGCGTGCCGGCCGGTCTTATCACTTGATCCAGGAGGAGTCCCTATGGAATTTCAAAACCGTCTCTATGAGTTGCGGAAAAAAGCAGGGCTGAGTCAGGAGGGGCTGGCCGATCTGCTGGGGGTGACCCGGCAGGCGGTCCAGAAATGGGAGGCCGGCAGCAGCCGGCCGGACATGGACAACCTGGCCGCCCTGGCCCGATATTTCAATGTCACGCTGGACTATCTGGTCACCGGCCGGGAGCCGGAGCCCTATGCCCAGGAAGTCCCCACCACCATTATCAACCACAACTATTACCCTCGCTGGCACTATGAGTATAAGAGCCAGCGCACCCTGTTCGGCCTGCCTCTGGTCCACGTCCGCCTGGGGGATCGGGGCTTCGGCGTGGCCAAGGGGATCTTCGCCGTGGGCAACGTGGCGGTTGGGCTCTTCGCCCTGGGCGGCATCTCCCTGGGACTGTTCAGCTTGGGCGGGGTCTCCCTGGGCCTGCTGCTGGCCCTGGGCGGGATGTCCGTGGGCGGCATCGCCATTGGGGCCTGTGCGGTGGGACTGGCCGCCCTGGGCGGCGGGGCCATCGGCCTGCTGTCCGTGGGAGGCGGCTCCTTCGGCGCCTACGCAGTGGGCGGCGGGGCGGTGGGCACCCAGATCGCCATCGGCGGCTCCGCCTCCGCTCCCCTGGCCATCGGGAGCCAGGCCGCCTCCGGCGCTCTCACCTTCGGCCCTGGGGCCGACCCCGCCGCGGTGACAGCCGCCATCCGCCAGGCCGCCGCTGCAGCCCCTGTATGGCTCCAGGACCTGCTCATCTCCCTCGCCCTGGGAGTCTGACCCTTGTTTTTCCCCGGCGCCCGTGGTATCATGGTCTCAAATCTACCGGGCTGGGCAGCCCCTCCCCGGGGACAGGAGCGGCCTATGATACCGACTTACGAGCAGATGGGGGACTGGCTGGAGGAGATCGTCGGGGAATTCCCCGACGCCTTCTTTGAGGAGCTGGACGGCGGCATCCAGCTGGAGGAGGCGGCCCTGCCTGACCCTGATTTCCCCCCCGGTGAGATGTACATCATGGGGGAATACTGCCATGATATGCTGGGCCGGTACATCGTCCTATACTACGGCTCCTTTGCCGCCCTGCTCCCGGAGGAGGACGAGGAGGGGTGGAAGGATGAGCTCTTCGCCACGGTGGCTCACGAGTTCACCCACCACATGGAGGAGACGGCCGGCCTTCACGCCCTGGATGACAAAGACGCCGAATTTCTCCGTCAGGCCCGGGAGATCTACGGCGACACATAGCAGACGGAGGGGGCCGGCGGACGCCGGCCCCCTCTCTGATATCTAAAAGGCCGTCCCCCATCAGGAGCCTGGGCGCGTCCCAAAATTTTCCGCTCAGATCCTGTAACGAATGTCCCGTCCCTGGGACCAATAGACAGAAGGACACAGAAGGAGGCGACCGCCATGGCCCACCGGGGTGAAGACCTGTACGAACAGCACGCCCAGCTGGTGTACCGCTATCTCTTCTCCCTGTGCCGGGACGCTGACCTGGCGGAGGAGCTGTGCCAGGAGACCTTCTGCCAGGCCCTCCGACAGCTGGGCTCCTTCCGCGGGGACTGCACGCCTCAGGTATGGCTGTGCGCCATCGCCAAGCGGCTGTGGTACAAGGAGCTGGAGCGGCGGAAGCGGAACGTTCCCCTGGAGGAGGAGCACCTGGCCGGTCAGGCCGCCCCCGACGATCCAGCGCAGGAGACGGAGCAGCGGGAGGGCCGGCTGGCCCTGTACCGGGCCATGCAGCAGCTGGACCCGGACACCCGGGAGGTCATCCATCTGCGGCTGGCCGGTGACTTCTCCTTCCGAGACATCGGGGACATCCTGGACCGGAGCGAGGTATGGGCCAGGGTCCGGTTCTACCGGGGAAAAGAGGAGCTGGCTCGGATCATGGGAGGTGACAGGGATGGAACATAAACTGGACTGCTGCGTGGTACGGGACCTGCTGCCCGCCTACCTGGAGGGGCTGACAGAGGAGGAGACCACCCGGCAGGTGGAGGCCCACCTGGAGGAGTGTCCGGAGTGCCGTCGGCACCGGGAGGCTATGCAGGCCAGCCTGCCGGTGGTGCGGGCCCCCAAGCGTGCTCTGGCCTTTCTAAAAAAGGTGAAGCGCACCCGGCTGATCGCCGCCGTCCTGTCGGCAGTGGTGGCCCTGCTCCTCATCTTTCTGGTGTACGACAGCGAGTACCACTGGCGTGGGGACCTCCCCTCCCTCACCCAGGGGCTCCAGGACTATCTGGGCTGGACCGATCATCTGGAGGGCTGCGCCATAGAGGCCCTGGCCGCCACAGAGGTGGACGGCACCCTCTATGTGTCCTTCACCTCCGACAGCGAGGACAACGTCCACGGTGTGGCGGAGCTGGACCGGGGCCTCAACGGAAAATATCAGTTCGTTTCCGCAAGCTACTCCCCCTTCCCCTATACCGGAGGGGTCTTCCTCCATAGCAGCGAGGACCTTTGGCTCTTCGCCGGGGTGGGCTGCCGGGAGATCTATGGCTTCACCGCCCAGTTTGAGGTCTACGACTCCCAGGGGCTGGACCGGGTGGTCCCAGTCACCTTTCCGGTGCAGGAGGACACCTTCCTCCTGGCTGTCCCCAAGGACCAGCTGGACCTGGGGACAGGCCCGGATGAGCATGTCCGCCTCCCCGACTCTTTTCTCCTGCTGGACCAGGAGGGGGAGGACATCACGCAGGAGTATGAGGACCCGGAGATCGATCAGAGCTGGGGTGCCGGGACCGGGACAGCGGAGCGTTTTCTCCTCTACGTCCTGATCGGCCTCATCGGTCTCATCGGATTTGCCTTTGTCCGCTTCTTCCTGCTGTAAGCAGAGAGCACGGCGGCGGTCTCGAAACGAGACCGCCGCCTCTTTTACCAGGGCTCCATGGCGATATCCCGCCGGGGCAGCTTCTCCCAGGCGAACAGGGGTACCAGCTCCTCCGGGGATACAGGGGCCGCCTCCGGGATCAGCCCCGCCAGATGGGCCAGCCGGCCCACCAGCTCCCGGGCGGTAAACCGCTGCTGAAGGGCTCCCAACTCCTGGTCCCGGTCCCGCTTGGCCAGGCGGCGGCCGTCGGGGGCCAGCAGCAGGGGCACATGGCCGTACTCCGGCGCGGGACAGCCCAGCAGCTCCAGCAGATACCGCTGCCGCGGGGTGGAGGAGAGCAGATCGCTGCCCCGCACCACCTGGGTCACCCCCATCCAGGCGTCGTCCACCACCACTGCCAGCTGGTAGGCGTACACCCCGTCGGACCGGCGCAGAATGAAGTCTCCACAGTCCCGGAGCAGGTTTTCCTCATACATCCCCTGGAGCAGGTCCCGGAAGGAGCCGGCACGGTCAGGCACCGCCAAGCGCCAGGCGGGGTTCCGCTGCCTGGCCAGATCCTCCCGCTGTTCCGCCGTCAGCTGCCGGCACCGCCCGTCATACACCGCCTGTCCATCCGAGCGGTGGGGGGCGGAAGCCGCCATCCGCTCCGCCCGGGTGCAGAAGCAGGGATAGACCAGCCTCTTCTCCTCCAGCTGCCGGAAGGCCGCCTCATAGGCCGGGGTCCGCCGGCTCTGGTACACCGGCTCGTTGTCCCAGTCCAGCCCCAGCCACTCCAGGTCCCGCATCACCTGGTCACACCACGCCTGGGTGCAGCGGTCCGGGTCCAGGTCCTCCAGCCGGAGCACCATCCTTCCCCCCGCGCTGCGGGCGGCCAGCCAGGCCAGAAGAGAGGACCACAAATTGCCCAGGTGCATCCGCCCGCTGGGGCTGGGAGCAAAGCGCCCTGTCACCGGCACGCCCACCTCAGTCGGCCCAGGGGTAGTGGCGGATCAGGGCCTGGGTCCCCTCACCCCCATGGCCCTCCGCCTCGATCTGCCGGCAGTCGGCCAGGACCTGCTCCAGCACCTCCAGCTCCAGGCCCCGGTCCCGGCACTCCTGGCTGGCGATCCCCATATCCTTTACAAAATGCCGCAGATAGAAGGCGGCGGAAAAGTCCCCGTTGAGCACCTTGGGGGCAATGATGTCCAGCTGGCCGCTCCGGGCCGCTCCGGTACGGATGGTCTCATAGACCCGCGCCGGGTCCAGGCCTGCCCGCTTGGCGTAGGTCAGCGCCTCGCACACCCCTGCCAGCGCCCCGGCGATGGCGATCTGGTTGGCCATCTTGGTGTGCTGGCCCGCGCCCGGGCCTCCCTCCAGCACGATGTTCTCCCCCATGGTCTCCAGCACGGGCAGCACCTTTTGGAACACGGCCTCATCGCCGCCGGCCATGATGGCCAGCGTCCCGTTGGCCGCGCCGGTATTTCCCCCGGACACCGGGGCGTCCAGGGCGTCCAGCCCCCTCTCCCGGGCCTGGTCATAGATGCGCTGGGCCAGCTTGGGGCTGGTGGTGGTCATGTCGATGAGCACCGTCCCGGGCTGTGCGGACTCCAGCAGTCCCCCGGGGCCAAAATAGACCTCCTCCACGTCCTGGGGATAGCCCACGATGGTGATGACTACCCCACAGCCGGCGGCGCACTGGGCGGCGCTGTCCTTCCAGACCGCTCCCTCCCGCTCCAGTGCCTCTGCCTTGCTCCGGGTGCGGTTGTAGATCTGGACCGGGTAGCCCGCCTTCATCAAATTGCGGATCATCCCCTGTCCCATGATGCCGGTGCCGATAAATCCAATGGTCTGCATGTGTGTACGCCCCTTTTCTGTCTCAGATGTATCCAGCATATCACGCTTTTCCCCCCGAGACAAGGGGGCGGTCCCATTTTGCCTGGACGGCTGGAGCGGGGCTCCGAAGATTTTCGCCCCTTGCGGGGAGGAGGTTTTCCCGCTATAATACAGATATCCTATGGGTACGGACGCTTTCAGATTTTTTTGTTCCGCATGCAATAAAACGCCCGTCTCAAGCATTTTAAGGATGACAGGAGAATGTGTCCATGACAGTGCTTGGACTTTTGACAACCACATATGGGGCCCCCTCCGCCCGGGAGGACCTGGAATCGCTGCTGCTGGGGGTGGCAGCCGGGGATTCCCACAGTCTGGAGGAACTCTATCACCGGACCCGGACCGTAGTCTACGGTCTGGTGCTCTCCTACTTGAAGCACCCCCAGGACGCCGAGGACGTGACACAGGACGCCTTTGTCCGCATCTGGGACACCGCCGCCAGCTACCGCCCCCAGGGCAAGCCTATGGCCTGGCTGCTCACCGTGGCCCGGAATCTGGCTCTGATGAGGCTGCGGGAGCGGGGGAAGACCCAGGAGCTGACCGACGAGGAGTGGTCCGCCCTGCCCGCCCGGGCCCCCGATGTCACCACGGAGGACCGCCACGTCCTCCGCGCCGCCCTTTCCGTCCTGTCCGAGCAGGAGCGGCAGGTGGTCATGCTCCATGCGGTCACCGGCCTGAAGCACCGGGAGATCGCCCAGCTGCTGGAGCTCCCCCTTGCCACAGTCCTGTCCAAATACCGCCGGGCCCTGAAGAAACTGAACCTGCTTCTGGAAGGAGATGACGCCTGATGACAGAACGCCAGTTGGAAGAGCGCCTGCGCGCCGCTCTGGAACACGCGGCCCCCAACGATGTGGAGGGGGTCCTCTCCCGCTGTGCCCCCCGTCAGGGCGGTGCGATCCCCATCACGGCGGCCCGGGCCAGCCCCAAGAAGCACCGCTGGCTCCCTCTGGCCGCTGCCGCCTGCCTTGTGCTCGCTGTGACGGGAGGTGGCGTCGGTTACTACCTCCAGTCCAACACCGTAGCCTCCATCATCTCCCTGGACGTGAACCCCGGTGTGGAGCTGACGGTGAACCGGCAGGAAAAGGTGCTGTCCGCCGCCCCCACCAACGAGGATGCGGTGGATATCCTGGATGGCATGGAGCTGAAGGGGACCCCCTTGGATGTGGCCATGAACGCCATCGTGGGCTCCCTGGTCAAAAACGGCTATGTGGACGAGCTGGCCAACTCCATCCTCATTACGGTGGAAGATGAGGACACTGCCCGGGGCGCCCGGCTCCAGCAGGAGCTGACCAGCCAGGCGGACGCCGTCCTGGCCAGTGCCCAGGTGAACGGGGCCATCCTCTCCCAGACCTTCCAGCACAATGATGCCCTCCAGCAGAAGGCGGACGAGTACGGCATCTCCGCCGGCAAGGCGGCCCTGATCCAGACCATCGCAGACAGCAGTTCCGGCCTTTACACCTTTGAGGAGCTGGTGGGTCTGCCCATCAACGACCTGAACCTGCTCTATACCTCCCTCTTCTCCTTCCGCCCCGCCGACCCCGAGGACATTGGCGTCATCGGCGGCAGCGACGGCTCCTCTTCCGTTCAGACACTACCCAGCAGCGGCATGATCCAGACCTCCGGCCAGGCCAGCGACAGCGCCTACATCGGCGTGGAAGCCGCCCAGGCTGCCGCCTTCTCTCACGCCGGCGTCTCCGCCGCCCAGGCCACTGTACTGGAGATAGACTTCGACTATGAGGATGGAAGGATGGTCTATGAGCTGGAGTTCTATGCCAATGGCAGCGAGTATGAGTACGACATCGACGCCCTCACCGGGGCTGTGGTGAAATCCCAGCAGGAGAGCCGGGGCTCCGCCCCCTCCGGCGGCGCTCCCTCCGGCGCCGACATCGGTGAGCAGGGAGCGAAGGAGGCCGCCCTGGCCCACGCCGGGTTGACGGAGGGGGATGTGGTCTCCCTGTCGGTCAAGCGGGAGTACGACGACGGCCGTCTGGAGTATGAGGTCAAGTTCTGGGTGGATACCACCGAGTATGAGTACACGGTAGATGGCGCCACCGGGGACATCCGCAAGAGCGAGAGGGAGCCACATCCCTCCGCCTCCTCCGCCGACATCGGCCAGGACCAGGCCGTATCCATCGCTCTGGCCCATGCTGGGCTCTCCCAGTCCCAGGTCTATAGGCTGGAGGCAGAGCGGGAGTGGGAGGACGACCATCTGGAGTACCAGGTGGAGTTCAAGGCCGGCGGCATGGAGTACAGCTACGACATTGCCGCCTCTGACGGTGCCATCCTCTCCTTTGAGCGTGAGAAGGACTGAGCTTTTCAAAACAAGGAGCCCGGACGGACTTGAACGGTCCGTCCGGGCTCCCCTGTTTTTTCTGTTTTCCCCTCAGTGGGCATCCGCCCAGCTCTTGCCCGCCGAAGTCTCCGCCAGCAGAGGGACAGACAGGGAGATCACCCGCTCCATCTCCTCCTCCACCAGGGCGCACACCCGCCCCTGTTCCTCCTCCGGGCATTCCACGATCAGCTCGTCGTGGACCTGGAGGACCAGCCGGCCCTCCATCCCCTCCGTACTCAGCCGGTCCCGCACCCGGAGCATGGCCAGCTTGATGATGTCGGCCGCCGTTCCCTGAATAGGCATGTTCAGGGCCACCCGCTCCCCGAAGGAGCGGGTATTGAAGTTGGAGGACTTCAGCTCCGGCAGCCAGCGCCGCCGGCCGAACAGTGTGGAGACATAGCCCTCCTCCTTGGCCCGCTCCACTACCCGGTCCATATAGGCCCGCACCCCGGCATACTTCAGGAAATATCGATCCATATACTCCTTGGCTTCCGCCACCGACACCCCGATGTCCTGGGACAGGGAGAAGGGGGAGATGCCGTACACGATGCCGAAGTTTACCGCCTTGGCCCGGCGGCGCATCTCTCCGGTCACTTGGTCCGGCTCCACTCCGAACACCTGGGAGGCGGTGATCGTGTGGATGTCCTCCCCGGTACGGAAGGCGCCGATCATGTGCTCGTCCTCCGCCATGTGAGCCAGCAGGCGCAGCTCGATCTGGGAGTAGTCCGCGTCCACCAGCACCTTGCCCGGTCCCGCCACGAACATCTTCCGCAGCTGCGCCCCCAGCTCGGTGCGGACGGGGATATTCTGGAGGTTGGGCTCCGCCGAGCTGAGCCGCCCGGTGGCGGTCACCGTGTTCTGGAAGCAGGTGTGGATCCGCCCATCCGCCCCGATCACCTTGGAGAGCCCGTCCACATAGGTGGATTTCAGCTTGGTCAGCTGCCGGTACTCCAGAATGGTCTCGATGATAGGGTGCTGGCCCCGCAGCTTCTCCAGCACGTCGGCGTTGGTGGAGTAGCCAGTCTTGGTCTTTTTCACCGGGGGCAGTCCCAGCTGGTCAAAGAGGATGCGGCCCAGCTGCTGGGTGGAGTTGATGTTGAACTCCTCCCCCGCCAGCGCAAAGATGGCTGCCTGGGCCCCCTGTATCCCCTGGGAGAGCATCTCTCCGAAGCGGATCAGCGCCCCCCGGTCCACCAGCATCCCTTCCCGCTCCATCTCCGCCAGCACTGGGCAGAGGGGCAGCTCGATCTGCTGGTACAGCGTCCACAGGTCCAGCTCCTCCAGCCGCTTTCTCAGCGTTTGGTGGAGGGCCCCGATAAGGGCGCAGTGGGATATCAGGGCGCCCATTGGGGCCGCCGGGTCGGCCAGGGGGCCGAAGGCCCCCTCCTCCAGATAGGCGGCGGCCTTGGGGAACTCCTGGTTGTAGTAGGTCATCCCCAGCTTCTCCAGCTCGTAGCTGCCGTCAGTAGGGGCCAGGAGATAGGCCGCCACTTCGGTGTCAAAGATGAAGTCCCCGGGCTCGATCCCCTCGTCCAGCAGGGCTTTCCAAATCTCCTTGACCCCATGGGCCGCCTTGCGGATGCCTGGGGCGAAGAGCTCCCTCAAGAACTGGTTGTGGCAGTCCAGCCGGCCGGCAAAAAACAGCGCCGCCCGGGAGAGGCTCTCACTCTCCTGCCACTCCACGCACACGGTGTCCAGCCCGGGCAGAGCCAGCACATCCACCTGGTCCAGCCCCCGCCACAGGGCAAGCAGCTCCTCCATCCTCTCCCCGCTCTCCACCACCTCGCTCTCACAGGTTCCGGTGACCGGGGCCGTCTCTGTATCCCCCTCTCCCTGGGGTGCGGTGAGTCCGTATTTATCGATGAGCTTGGCAAACTCCAGCCGGAGGAAGAGCTGGTACAGGGCGGCCCGGTCCGGCTCCCGGCGCAGGTTTGCCTCCGGTGTGAACTCGATGGGAGCGTCGGTGCGGATGGTGGCCAGATCATAGGACATGCGGGCCATCTCCTCCCCCTCGGCCAGCTTTTTGACCACTCCCGGCTTGGCTGGGGTGCCGGCGGCCATCTCAATCTCCGGCATGGCCGCGTACAGCAGGTCGATGGATCCATACCGCTGGACCAGGGCCATGGCCGTCTTCTCCCCCACCCCTTTCACCCCGGGGATGTTGTCGCTGGCATCCCCCATGAGGGCTTTCAGATCGATAATGTGGATGGGCCCGAAGCCGTACTCCTCCTGAAAGGTCTCCGGGGTCATATCCCGGGTGGCGGTACGGCCCATGCGGGTGGACACCAGCTTGACGGTGGTGGTCTCTGTCACCAACTGGAGGGAGTCCTTGTCCCCTGTGACCACCACGGTCTCCCACCCGGCAGCAGTATCCTTCACCGAGATGGTGCCGATGAGGTCGTCCGCCTCCCATCCGTCCAGCTCGTACATGGGGATGTTCAGGGCCGCGAGGACCTCCTTCAGGATGGGCATCTGACTGGCCAGCTCGTCGGGCATCCCCTTGCGGGTGGCCTTATAGCCCTCATAGGCCAGATGACGGAAGGTGGGGGCCTTCCGGTCAAAGGTGACACACAGTGCCTGAGGTTCGCACTCGTCCAGCAGCTTGTTCAGGATGGCCAGAAAGCCGAACACCGCATTGGTGGGCTGGCCGTCCCGGGTGGTCAGGTTCTGGCTCACGCCGTAAAAGGCCCGATTGACAATGGAATTCCCATCCAGGACCATCAGTTTTTTCATAGGGTCTGTCCTCCTGTTTCCGGCCCACAGCCGGAGGAATGATCGAATGATTTATTGTATAGTATATCAGCTTTTCCCCTGGCAAACAAGATAAAAGCCCCCCTGGCTCCTTGCAGTTTTTCCCCTTGTATGGTATTCTGAGGACAGAGTTCCCCCCGAATATGTCATAGCTTTTATTGTCAGGAGGCTGATGAGTAATGGAGCGAAAGGCTTCTTCCCTCCGGTTCACCCGTGGGCGACTGGCCGCCCTGCTGTCGGCCGTGGTGCTGGTGACCATCGTGGTGTTCTCTCTGACCTTTTATCACCTGTGCCTGCACGCCAAGCGGATGGAGGTTCTCACTCAGGGGGACGGACCGCTATGGGCCTTTGAGCAGGGCCAGCTTGATGTCCTGTCTCAGGAGGCGGACGGCGCCACGGTCTACGGCGGCTCCGGATGCCGCGTCATAGTCCGGAACGGAGAGATCACCGCAGTCACGGATGAGAACATGGGGTTCTCCAAGTTCTACGAGGGGGGCGTTTTGACCTCCGTCACCTTTGACAATCCCTTGGCGGAGGCAGCTGCTCTGTGCACCCCCTTCTCTGTAAACTCCTATGTGCAGTACACGGTCCGCACCCCGGAGGAGGCCCGGACCATCCGGGCAGAGCTGGACCGGGGCGGGACCGCCGCTCTGGAGGCGCGCGGCCTGCGCTGCTGGGCGCTGGGCAACGGCTATCTCGTTGTGGAGACATGAACTCCCGCCGCATCACAGAAGAAAACACAGCCGCCAGCGTACTGGCGGCTGTGTTTTCTTAAATCTCTGCGGCCAGCCGGGCGGCCCGCTCCTGGGCCTCCCGCAAAATGGCCTCCGGGTCATTGCCCCGGATATCCAGTCCCTGGGCAGCGACGCAGTGGGTATTGGTGATCCCCAGCATCCCGGCCACCCCTCTGACATACTCATATCCGAAATTCCGATCCTCCAGCGGCCCGCCGGCGGTGGTAATATAAATCAGCCGCTCTGCCCGGCACAGCCCCCGCTGCTCCCCCGCCTGTGTGTATCCAAATGTGATCCCCAGTGTGCAGGCCCACTCCAGATAGACCTTCAGCGCCGCCGGGAATCCCAGATCCCAATAGGGGGCTCCCACCACCACCAGATCCGCCCGGGCCATCTCCCGGGCGGGGAGGAGCAGCGGGTCCTCCCGCCCCTCCGCGGCCAGCTCCTCCCTGCGCCGGGACAGCTCCGCCGTCATCACGGGCAGCTCCGCCCTGGTCAGGTCCCGCTCCGCCACCTTCAGCCCCGGACGGCGGACCCTCAGTTCCTCCAAAAATGTGCGGCACAGCTCCAGCGTCCGGGACTGTCCCGCCCCCCTCATACAGCTGTTAATCCACAGTACCTGTTTCATGCCTGTCCTCCTTTTCCTCGGGCCTCTGCCCATTTTCTCTCCATTATGCCCCTTCTCAGCCCCGGCGTCAACCACGCTTTGTCTTTCCCGTGCTTTTTCATAGACTTTTCCGTTTTCCCATGATATAATACCCGGAGAATCGCGGAGATCCCCGATATTTTTCCGGTCCTGGCCTGCGGGCAGGGCTGTTATGCTGCATGATCCCGCCCCCGGGCCCGCTGCCCGGCCGGGCTGTATTCTGTTCAAGTTCTGGAGGAAGCACTTTGAAAACAGATATTTTGGGCATCCATTTCGATGACCTCACCCGGGAGGAGGCCGCCCAGGCAGGCGCCGGCCTGCTCCGCTCTGGCAGCTTTCACTATGTGGTGACCCCCAACCCTGAATTTATCCTGGCCTCAGAGAAGGACCCAGAGTTCCGCCGCATCCTGAACGAGGCCGATCTGGTCCTGCCAGACGGCATCGGCGTGGTTTATTCCGCCAAAATTTTGGGCACACCTTTGAAGGAGCGGGTACCCGGCATCGACTTTGCCGCTGACATGCTGGCCCAGCTCAACGAGATCGGGGGCCGCCTCTTCCTGCTGGGTGCCAAGCCCGGCGTGGCTGAGGAGGCAGGCAGCCGCATCTGTGCCCAGTACCCCAATCTGGTCCTCTGCGGCACCCATGACGGCTACTTTGATAACGAGGCCCCCGTGGTCCGGGCGGTGTCTCAGGCCGCTCCCGACCTGCTGTTCGTCTGCCTGGGCGCGCCCAAGCAGGAGAAGTGGATGGCCCGGTGGGGCGCGCTCACCGGCGCCAAGCTGGCCATCGGCCTGGGCGGCGCCCTGGACGTCTTTGCCGGCAACGTGGACCGGGCACCGGAGAAGTGGCGCAGAATGGGGCTGGAGTGGGCCTACCGCCTGAGCCGGGAGCCCAAGCGCATCGGCCGGATGGCCAAGCTGCCTCTGGTACTGACCAGATCTCTGGGGGCCCGCCTCCGGGGCAAGGGGGGCCGGAGCTGATGCCGGGAAAGCTGATCGTCTTTGAGGGGACGGACGGCTCTGGCAAGTCCACCCAGTTTCAGGCGCTGTGCGCCCGGGTGGAACAGACGGGCACCCCCTTCCGCCGCCTGGTCTTCCCCCAGTACCAAGAGCCCTCATCCGCCCTCATCCGCATGTATCTGGGCGGGGAATTCGGCTCCCGCCCAGGGGATGTGAATCCCTACGCCGCCTCCGCTTTCTATGCGGTGGACCGGTACGCCTCTTTGAAAAAAGTATGGGGGGAATACTATTCCCAGGGGGGGCTGATCCTCACCGACCGCTACACTACCTCCAATGCCGTCCACCAGGGGGCCAAGTGCGCCCCCCAGGAGCGCCCCGCCTTTCTGGGCTGGCTGGACGACTTTGAGCACGACAAGCTGGGCCTGCCCCGGGCCGACCTGGTCCTCTATCTGGATATGCCTACCCGCTGCTCCCTGGAGCTGCTCCGCAGCCGGGAGGCAGCCACCCACACTCAGGGGGACATCCACGAGGTGGACCCCGACTATCTGGCCGCCTGCCGGGACAGCGCCCTCCAGGCTGCCCGGCTCCTGGGCTGGCAGGTCATCCCCTGCGTCACGTGGGACGGCCGTCTGCGCACGGTGGAGGAGATCCACCGGGAGGTGTGGTCCCTGGTCTCCCCCCTGTTGAATCTGAATTAAGAAGGAGCTCCCCATGGTTTATATTCTCCTGGCCGAAGGCTTTGAAGAGGCCGAGGCCCTGATCCCCGCCGACCTGCTCCGCCGGGCCGGACTGCCTGTTTCCCTGGTGGGGCTGAACGCCGCCACCGTGGCTGGCGGGCATGGCATCGCTGTTGCCGCCGACCTGACGCTGGAGCAGGTCGTCCTCTCCTCCCAGGACATGCTGCTCCTGCCCGGAGGGAAGGGGGGCGTGGAGTCCATGCAGATGGACCTGTTCGCCCTGGCCCTGATCCAGAAAGCCCACACTGTGGGCTGTTATCTGGCCGCCATCTGCGCAGCCCCCACCCTGCTGGCCCACCTTGGGCTGCTGGACCGCCGCAGCGCGGTCTGCTACCCCGGCATGGAGGGAGAGATGGGCTCCGCCGTGGTCCGGCCGGAGTGTCCTGTGGTAGTGGACGGACGCATCATCACCGCCCGCTCCGCCGGCTGCGCCTTTGACTTTGCCCTCAAGCTCATCGAGATCCTCGCCGGCGCCGAAAAAGCAAAGGAGGTCCAACATGCCATCCACTACCGCGGAACAGAAGAAACAACTGCGTAAGTCCGTCCGCAGCCTGCTCACCACCCTCTCCCCGGAGGAGCGGACGGCCGGAGACCGGGCCATGTTCCAGGCATTTCTTTCCCTGCCGGAGGTCCGGCAGACTGGCACTTTTTTCCTCTTCTGGGGCATCGCCGGCCTGGAGCCGGACACCGGCTCTCTGGCCGCCTCGCTGACCAAGCTGGGGAAGACGGTCTGTCTGCCCCGGGTAGTCCCCGGCTTCGGGATGGAGTGCCGGGTCTACCGCCCGGAGCTGCCCATGGCCATCTCCGACTTCGGCATCCAGGAGCCCACGGAGCAGGCCCCTCTGATCCGCCCTGAGGAGATCGGCCTTGCCCTTGTCCCCGCTCTGTGCTATGATGAGGGCGGACGCCGCCTGGGCTTCGGGGGAGGCTACTACGACCGCTGGCTGGAGAGCTTCTCCGGGACCACCGTTGGCCTGTGCCGGGAGTGCGTCCTCCAGCGGAGTCTGCCGGTAGAGCCCCACGACCTGGGGGTCCATGTTCTGGTGACGGACCGACGGGTCCTCCGCTTCTGAGCCCCTGCCTGTCCGCCGGCCCCGCAGGAAAAAGGCAGGGCCGGAGGGCCCCGCCTGTCTCCAGCGGATGTAGTCCGCCTCAGCAGCAGCTGTCGCCGCAGCCGCAGCCGCTGTTGCCGCAGTTGTTCCCGCAGCCGCAGCTGTTGCAGCCGCAGTTACTGTTGCAGCCCCAGCTGTTTCCGCCGCAGCCCCAGATGATGATCAGGATCAGGATGATCCACAGACAGCTGTTACCGCCGCAACCGTTGTTTCCAAAGCACATGAAACATTCACCTCACTCAAAGTCGGCCGAGACCGTCGCCGGTCTCTCGCCTCTGTACCATTCTATGGCCCACCCCTGTCCCCGGTTCCACGGGGAAGGAAATTTTGTTAGGAGCTGACCCTATGCCTCAGGAACGCAGAAACTCAGACTACCGGGAGGCCGGCCGGCGCAGCCGGTCCTCCTCCCCCGCCCCCCGGCGCCGGCGCAGCGCCGCCCGCTCCGCCAGCTTTGCCGTGCTCTACGCTGTGGCCGTCATCGGCGTATCCGCTCTGCTGGCCTGTGTGGGCTGGATCGCCGCCAGCGACGTGCTGGCCCTGAACAAGGAGGAGCACTCCGTCACCGTCACCATCACCCCGGAGGACAGCTATGACGACGTGGTGGATATGCTCAAGGACAACGGCCTGATCGAGTACAAATCTCTCTTCAAGCTCTTCTCCGCCATCACCGGCGGCAAGGACAAGATCGCCTCTTCCGGCACCTTTACCCTGAACTCCGACATGGACTACCGCGCCCTGATCTCCGGCATCAGCGCCAATTCCGCCTCCCGGGCAGTGGTGGATGTCACCATCCCGGAGGGCTACACGGTAGCCCAGATCTTCCAGCTCCTGGAGGAGAAGGGGGTGGCCACGGTGGAGGACCTGAACGAGACGGCGGCCACCCACGACTACGCCTTCTCCTTCCTCCAGGACATTCCCCTGGGTGACCCCGAGCGGCTGGAGGGCTACCTGTTCCCCGCCACCTACGAGTTCTACACGCCCCACAATCCCCTGTACGCCATCAACAAGATGCTTCAGACCTTCGACGCCCAGTTCACCGATGAGATGCGCCAGGAGGTGGCGGACAGCGGACGCACCATCCACGAGGTGCTCACTGTGGCCTCCATGATCGAAAAGGAGACTGACGGTGAGGACCGGGGGAAGATCGCCTCCGTCATCTACAACCGCCTGAACAACCCCGGTGCCTCCGCCGGCACCAACGGCTACCTTCAGATCGACGCCACCCTGGCCTACCTCAACGGGGGCAAGGTGCCCACCGAGGCGGACAAGTCCATCGACTCCCCCTACAATACCTATCTGTATCCCGGCCTGCCCCCCGGCCCCATCGCCAACCCCGGCCTGGAATCCATCAAGGCCGCTATGGAGCCGGAGAGCACCTCCTACTATTATTATACCCTGGGCGACGACAACAAGCACCATTTCTTCAACACTTACGGAGAGATGACCTCCTTCATGTCCACCCAGGCGCTTTACAGCGGCGGCTGACGATTTACAGCGGGCCCCGGAACGACTTCCGGGGCCCGCTCGACCTGTTGAAAAGGCGCGGCTCCTATGCCGCTCTGATGGGAGGCTGATCCTGATGGAACGAAAGAAGATCGAACTGCTGGCTCCGGCCGGCGACATGGAGCGCCTTCAGATGGCCGCCGCCTATGGGGCAGACGCGGTCTATCTGGCCGGTACTACTTTCGGCATGCGCTCCTTTGCCGGCAACTTTACGCCGGAAGCACTGAAGGAGGCGGTGGAGCTCTGCCACCGCCGGGGCATCCGGGTCCATGTTACCTGCAACACCATGCCCCGAAACAATGAGGTGGCCCGCCTGCCGGAGTGGCTGGAATATCTGGACAGCCTGGGGGTGGACGCCATCATCCTGGCCGATGTGGGCACCCTGGCTCTGGCCGCCGCCCACGCCCCCCATGTGGAGCGGCACATCTCCACCCAGGCCAGTGTGGTCAACTACCAGTCCGCCCGGGCATGGCACCAACTGGGGGCCAAGCGGGTCATCCTGGCCCGGGAGCTCAGCCTGGACGAGATCCGGGAGATCCGGGACAAGACGCCCCCCGAGCTGGAGCTGGAGGTCTTTGCCCACGGCGCCATGTGCGTCAGCTACTCCGGCCGGTGCCTGCTGTCCAACTACATGACCGGGCGAGACGCCAACCGGGGGGCCTGCGCCCAGCCCTGCCGCTATCAGTACGCCCTGATGGAGGAGAAGCGGCCGGGAGAATACTTCCCCGTCTATGAGGAGAATGGGGAGACCTACATCATGAACTCCCGGGATATGTGCATGATCGACCACGTGGACGAGCTGATGGACGCCGGCCTGGACTCCCTCAAGATCGAGGGGCGGGCCAAATCAGCTTACTACGCCGCCATCGTCACCGGAGCTTACCGCCACGCTATCGACGCCGCCTGGAGCGGCATGCCTCTGGACCCCGTCTGGCGGGATGAGGTAGAGCACATCAGCCACCGGCACTATTCCACCGGTTTCTTTTACGGCCAGCCAGGCCAGTTCACAGAGGATTCCCGCTACATCCGGGACTGGCAGATCACCGCAAAGGTGGTCAGCTGTGACCAGGAGGGCCGCGCCCTGCTCACCCTGAACAACAAGTTTTCCCTGGGCGACCGGCTGGAGCTGGTGGGCCCCGGCGTCCGCCCCCAGCCTCTGGAGGTCACGGCGCTGTGGGACGAGGACGGCCTGCCCCTTACCCAGGTACGTAAGCCCCAGATGCGCTTCCGCATGCAGCTGCCCCAGTCGGTGCCCCCCCTCTCCATCCTGCGCCGTCAGGCGGACCTGACCCCTTGAGTTCTTTCTGTGCAAACGAGCGCAGGGCTTCTCCCCGTGTGGGGAGAAGCCCTGCGCTTTCCTTTTTGTTCTCTGACAGATGGAAGCGAACCGTTGTCTTTTTAAAATTTGCTGCTCTCAGTTCAGCGCCACCGCATCGTCCTTTTCAAAGGCGGAGGGGCTGTAATAGCGGGTCACAGTGCCGTCCGCGGCCTTCTCAAAGCTGAAGTGCTCCATGAAGTCCCACAGCATAGGCATATCAGAGGGATAGCAGTTGTGGGGACGCAGGAGGCACTGCGCCCACTGAACCAAAGGAACTTCTACGCCATCAACAGTCTTGCTCCAAATATATACTTCCGGATGGCGAGAGTCAGCATTTACTACACTGCTAGCGCTGTTTGCCTCATAGGCAACCTCAAATCCATTCACCTGGAGCATATAGTTTGCCCACGACTGCATGTCTTTAGCTTCAAATCCATCTGCCATACTACCAGAATCCATCTGCCCTGTAACCATCATGGTGGGAATCGACTCATAAGCAGGCTCTGTCGAAGTTACCATCATTCCTTCCTGATTCTTACTGGGATCTTTTGGTGTAACTGCTCCAGAAGTCGTGGCGACAGCAGCATAGAATTCAGGATTGGTCATTGCAAACCCCTGGGTAGTGTTGGATCCCGCAGACTGGCCGGAGCCATAGATCCGGGTGAAGTCCAGATCTGCATAGCTGCCGTCGATCTGCTCCTCCAGGATGGTGATCAGGGAGTGGTAGAACTTGTCGGAGTCGGCATGGGACACGCTGCACGGACTGGCATTATAGGTCTCGCACACAAAGGCCAGCACGATCCCCTCGTCCTCGGCGATCTGCCACCACAGAGTGGAGTCCAGGAAGATGGAGTCGGTCTGGGTGTTGCCGGGATAAATCATCAGCACTGGCAGTTCCTTGCCCTCGAAGCCCTCAGGCACGTAGATGATATACTCCCGGGGGTCCCACAACCCATCTCCGCTGTTGTCGCTGAAGGCGATCACGCCCACCTGGACGGTGCCGTGGCCGTCAATGGCCACATCCTCCTGGGCCAGGATCTGGGTCCCGTCACTGAGGGTCTTCTGCACCTGTCCGGCCTTGGCCTGCTTCTGGGCGGCCACCCGGGCGGAGGTGTAGTCCAGGCGCTGGGCGATGGCATTGGAATATGCGAAGGTCGTATCATACCGGGTGTACTGGGCCATCCAGGCGTACAGCTCTGCGGCGCTCACATCGGCACTGCCGGTCACCTTCACCTGAGAGATGCCGTGGTCGGCCCCGGCGGCCTCCAGACGGCTGTTGGCATAGTCGGTCTGATAGGCGTCAGAATCCAGCTTCTGGTAATAGGTGTCTCCCTCAGCTGCGGCCTCACAGTCGTTTGCCGTCTTCCAGTGGGCGTCGCTGCCGGTATAGGCAGCCAGCCATGTAGGCACAGGCGCGTCCTTCGGGGCGATCTCCCCGGCAATGCCCACCTGCTTCAGGGTCTTATCCAGCACATCGGTGATGTCGCCATTGGCGCTCTTCCCGTCATACGTTTTGCTGCTCACGCTGGCCAGATAGTCGTCTCCGGCACTCTCGCCGTCCACAAAAGCCTGGCTGATGACAAAGATGGGATTCTCAGCGGCCCAGGCCTCCAGGGGAGCGGCACCCTCGCCGTAGCCCGCCAGATAAAACTCTCCAAAGGTGGAGAACACGTTGATGCCGGCCTCGTTGTTGCCGCTCTTCAGGAAGGCAATGGCGGCGTCCATGTAGGCCTTCTCCTCCGCCGCGCTGCCCCAGCCCTCCGCGCCGGGCTCCAGTACGAACAGAGCCTCGCCCTTCTGGTCCATCAGGTCGATCCACCCCTCGTCCTCCAGGAACTGCTGGGTATCCACACCATTGGGCACCGCGATCACGGTGAAGTAGGAGCGGATGGACGCCTCCTCGGAGATGTACACCGTCACCTGGCGGTCACCCTCCACATCGATGTTCTTCGTGAACCAGCCGGTCAGCGGCAGCTGGGCCGCCTGGGTCCAGTCCTTCTCCAGCGCCGTGATGGTGTCCAGATCCACGCCGCCCAGCTCATACAGCCGCACCGCCACACCCGCCGTGTTGGCCCGGCTCACCGTGCTCTTGGGGGACAGCTTGCCGTCCACCGCCTGCATCACACCGCTGGACAGTGCCCAGGACATGGCCTCGCTGGCCCAGCTGTCCAGCTCCCCGGCATCGGCGTAACCGGCCAGGTTCGCAGAGGCGCTGACCACCGCGTCCTTATACTGCGCCGCAAACTTGGACGCCATCACCGCCATCTCCTGGCGGGTGATGGTCTGGTTCACACCGAAGCTTCCGTCCTCGTAGCCCGCCGTGATCCCCTGCTCCACCGCCCAGGTGGCCGCCTGGGCAAACCAGTCGCCCGTCTTCACGTCGGTGAAGGTGTCCTTGCTCTGCACCGCTGGCTGTCCCGCCATCTTGTACAGCATCGTCACCCACATGGCCCGGGTGATGGTGCTCTCCGTATCGAAGGTCTTCCCGCTCACGCCCGCCATCAGGCCGTAGTAGTTGGCGTCCATCACATCCTCGTAGTAGGATGCGCTCCGGCTCACGTCCTGGAACTTCTGCTCCGGCTGATACGCCGCGCTTCCAGGCACCGCCATGGCCAGAGACAGCGCCGCCGCAGTGGACACAGTCACAAATCTCTGCATCTTTCTTTTCATCTCGGATACCTCCTTATATTTTTGTTTGCCCCTTCACATTTTGGTCATTTTCTATAATTTTCCTCTCATATTTTCTCTTTTTTATTATACTATGTCCACCCTCTATTTTCTAATGTGCATTTTCGATTGTTTCATATCATTTTTACATGATTTTACCTGCGATAAACGTCACGCTGCCAATGTCATCGGTGCTCTGGGCTCTTGTACACTCCTGTTCGTTGGGGGCCAGCATGGAGAGATTGACATTGTGTTGGGGCGGCTTACTCTTGTGTCTTTTCCCTCATTTTAGATTAACGCTGTGCAGTAGGATTCAAAAATTGACTCCTGATATTGGACAATCCCCTGTATAGTCATGTTTTTCCTCCGTTTCATCTTCCTTTGTTCGTGGCTCCACTCTGCATTACGACGGCAGGTGGTTAAGTTCCGGTGTATTTCCCAATATAAATTAAAAAGTCCTCTATTCCCCTTTCCGCTTTGTATAGATGCCTTCA
>ENA-ORTQ01001204-ORTQ01001204.1-human-gut-metagenome-genome-assembly--contig:-NODE-1204-length-28413-cov-4.141265_pt1 | contig 28413 bp, 29 predicted proteins | sample MGYA00241912_ERZ509188 | MGnify/ENA primary metagenome ERZ509188 (study PRJEB26280, sample SAMEA2338849) | human gut metagenome | biome: human gut; feature: human-associated habitat; material: faeces...
TTAGCCAAACAAACAAAATCCCAAAAAGACAACATAAGGAAAAATACAGCCAATCAAATAATAGGTACAGTGAACCTAAAAAGAAAAAAGAAAATTTCAAAGAAATATTAGAAAATGAAGAAAAAATACTTGAAAAAAACGAAACGCAACAAAATGTAAAAAGAGCAATAGATGCATATAAAGTTCAAATGCAAATATCGAGTCCAATAATAAAAAGAACACAAAAAAAAGAAGAAAAAAACATTGTAAAAAAAGAAAATTTTAACATTAAACAAGAGGAAAATATACGAGACTAAAAATAAGAGCAAAATGTATAAAAAGAAAAAACTTTAAAATACTAAGGAGGAAATTAAAATGTATGTATTTAACAAAATAACGGTAAATCCACAATTACCAAAAAGAATAGGAAAGTTATCTGAAATAGCAAATAACTTATGGTGGTCATGGAATACTGAATTTTTAAGACTATTTAAAATAATAGATAGGGATTTATGGGAAACATGTGAAAAAAATCCAGTTAAATTTTTAAAAAGAGTATCTCAAGACAGATTAGAAGCAGTAGTAGAAAACACTGATTTTTTAAGAGAATATGATAGACTTGCAAAAGAATTTGATGATTATATAACAAGCAAAAACACATGGTTTTCAAACAAATACCCAGAAAACAAAAAAGACCTAATTGCATATTTTTCTGCAGAATACGGATTAGACCAAACAATACCAATATACTCAGGAGGACTTGGAATATTGTCAGGAGACCATTTAAAATCTGCAAGTGATTTAGGCGTTCCATTAGTAGCAGTAGGATTATTATATAAAAATGGGTATTTTCATCAAAAAATAGATGAAAATGGAGAACAAGAAACAGAATATAATAATATTGAATTAAGTAATTTACCAATAAATCCTGTAAAAGATGAAAATGGTGAAGAACTAAAAATATATGTAAAATTTGAAAAAAGAAAAGTATATTTAAAAGTATGGCAAATAAATGTTGGTAGAATAAAACTATATTTATTGGATTCTGATATTGACGAAAACACACCTAAAGATAGAGAAGTCACATTACATTTATATGGTGGAGATCAAGAAATGAGAATTAAACAAGAAATAATTCTTGGAATGGGTGGAACAAATTTATTAACAAGGGCTTTAGGTTTGAATCCAACTGTATATCATATGAATGAAGGACATTCTGCTTTCTTAATATTAGAACTAATTAAAAATATAATAAAAGAGAAAAAAGTATCATTTGAAGTTGCAAAAGATATAGCAAGTTCAAAAACTGTGTTTACAACACATACACCTGTACCTGCAGGAAATGACATATTCCCAATAGGATTAGTTGAAAAATATTTTAAAGAATTTTGGCCAAGATTGGGATTAGACAGAGAAGAATTCTTAAAATTAGGAATGAAACCATGTACAGAGTTAGAACCAGGATTTAACATGGGAATATTTGCTTTAAAAGTTGCAGGAAAGAAAAATGGTGTAAGCAAATTGCATGGAGCGGTTTCAAGAGAATTATTTGGAGATGTTTGGCCTGAAATTGCAGCAAATGAATCACCAATAACATATGTAACAAATGGTATTCATACATGCTCATGGTTGGTACCATCATTAAAAGGATTATATAACAAATATTTGATTCCATATTGGCAAGATAATATCTATAAAGATGAAGTATGGGAAAACATTAACAATATACCAAACCAAGAATTATGGGGTATACATCAAAAAAGAAAACAAAAATTATTTGATATAGTAAAAGAAAATACAACTAATAGATTAAGAAAATCAGGATATAGTTATGAAGAAATAAATGAAATTACATCAAAACTAAATCCAAATGCATTAACAATAGGATTTGCAAGAAGATTTGCTACATATAAAAGGGCAACTTTGATATTCAAAGATTTAGAAAGAATAACACAAATTTTAAATAATGCAGATAGACCTGTTCAATTAATATTTGCTGGAAAAGCACATCCTGCAGATAAAGAAGGGCAAGATTTGATAAAAAGAATACATGAAATATCAATGATGCCACAATTTAAAGGAAAAATATTCTTACTTGAAAACTACAATATTGCAATGTCGAGATATTTAGTAAGTGGCGTTGATGTATGGCTAAATAATCCAAGAAGACCAATGGAAGCATCTGGAACAAGTGGACAAAAAGCATCTGTAAATGGAGTTGTAAACTTTAGCGTTTTAGATGGTTGGTGGGCAGAAGGGTATAACCAAAAAAATGGTTGGACAATTGGAACAAATGCAGAATATCCATCATATGAAGAACAAGATATTGCTGACAGCCAAAGCATGTATTATACATTAGAAAATAAGATAATACCAGCATATTATGCAAAAGATGAAAATGGAATATCTAAAAAATGGATGCAATACATGAAGAACTCAATCATGTCAACAGGCGGAAAATATAGTACAGCAAGAATGGTAGTAGATTATACAAATCAATTATATATTCCATTATGTAATTTAACAAAGAAATATTATACAAATTTAGAATCAGTTACAGAATATAGTGTATGGAAGAAAGATATTACAACAAATTGGAAAGATGTTCAAATAGAACAAATTGAAGGAAATGCAGATAATATTACATTAGATGCAGGAAATCAAATAGAAGTAAAATGTGTTGTAACATTACCAAATATTGATGTAAGACATATTGAAGCACAAGTATATTATGGAAAATTTTTAGATGATGGATCTGTTCAAGATGTAAAAATTATACCAATGAAACTTGATGGAAAAGATGATGAAAATAAAAAATATTATTATTCAGCAAAAATAGATTTAATATCAGGTGGAAATTATGGATACTCATTTAGAGTTATGCCAAAACATGAAATGTTATTAGAAAGTGCAAATTTAGACTTAATAAAATGGGTTGAAAAATAAAAAAAGAAGAGATGAATTAGAAAAAATTCATCTCTTTTAAACTATTATTAACTTATGAGTATAGTCTAAATTAGCTTTAGACTCATATTCAAATCCTAAAGTATAAACATTAGAAGCCCAAATATCTTTTTGAAGTAAATGTTTCAAATTTTTATTAGAAGAATCATCCATAAACTTTTTAGGAGAAGTAATTAAATTTAATTTTGGATTTCTTCTTGAAGCTTCACTAATGATTTTTTTACCATTTTCATTAAAACCTAAAATTCTTATATATGGAGTAATCTTTTTTGAAAGTTGCATATCATCTTTTGTAATACCAAGAATCGCATATAAAAGAATTCTTTGAAGTCTAGTTTTAGTATATCTTTTAGTATCAATTAAAGTTAATAATTCAACAACACTATTACATGAATTTGCAGCATTTTTAATTGCATATTCCAAACCTTCAGAAACATCTGGTAAATTAGCAATATCAGCAATAGTCATACGTCTTAATGTATATAAGATTTCCTTATCAAAAGCAGATAAATCTTTAACATAATTTCCTTTTTTCAAACAATCTTCCAATAAATAAAAAGAATCTTCAGGCATATATTTTTGTAATTGGTCAATATTAGGAGAAATACAAGCAGAACGGATTGCTGAACCACTTGCAAAACGTGATGAAGAAGAAAACATGTTGTTATTATGTTCAGCTTCTTGTCTTTTTATAGTAACAGGTTGAATGAAAGAATCCTGTTTTTTCAAGGCCTTTAAATATTCAATTCCCAAAATATTATTTGGAGAAGAGAGCACATTAGCAAATCTTCTCATATTACCAAGATACATCATTAAAGCTTTTTCTCTAGCTTTAGGAAAGGAAACACCAGTAGATAATTCATGAGAAAGCAATGTTCTATATGCTTTTGGTTCTTCAACAAGAACTTGAACAATATCATCTAAAATAGAAATATCTCCACATTCACTTCCAAAACACAAATAATCAACAAGGTTAAGTGAATCAAAAATTTTTATTGCACCATATGCAAAATTTTCAGCACTAGAAATTGAATATATAGTAGGTAACTCTAATACTAAGTCAACACCACATTTTAAAGCCATTTCAGTTTTTACCCATTTACTAACAATTGCTGGATCTCCTCTTTGAGAAAAATTACCTGAAATTACAGCAACAGAATAGTCTGAATTTGTAAGTTTTTTTGCTTCATTTAAGTGATATAAGTGACCATTATGAAATGGGTTATATTCACAAATTATTCCTAGTACATTGCTCATAATAAGATTTCCTTTCTTTAAATTTCCCTTGTAATTTCTAAAAATTATTGATATAATCTTATCACAAAAAAGCTAGATATACAAGAAAATTTTAGAAATTTATACAATGGTATGAAAGGATATTAACAAATGGAAGAAAAAGTTATTATATATACAGATGGTGCTTGTTCAGGAAATCCAGGACCTGGTGGTTGGGGAGCAATTTTAATGTACAAAGGTGTAAAAAAAGAAATATCTGGAGGAAAGAAAGATACAACAAATAATATAATGGAAGTTACAGCCGTAATAGAAGCATTAAAATGTCTAAAAGTAAAAAGTGATGTACAAGTATATAGTGATAGTGCATATACTGTAAATGCGTTTAATCAAAAATGGATATATGGCTGGATAAAAAAAGGCTGGAAAACAGCAGGTGGAGATCCTGTAAAAAATAAAGAACTATGGCAAGAACTATATAGTTTAACCCAAAAACATAATGTTGAATTTATAAAAGTAAAAGGACATGCTGATAATGAATATAATAATAGATGTGATGAACTAGCAAGAAATGCGATAAAATCATTATAAAAGAAAGTATAATAAATTTAATTTTTGGAAATAATAACAAAAACATTAAAGAGAGGAAAATTGTTATGAAAAAGAAAATTATATTTATTATACTTTTATTAGGTTTAGTAGTAACTTTTGATGTTGTATTAATGAGTTGGAATTCAGAAGTTGAAGCATTATCTAAATATGGTTCAAGAGGAACAGAAGTAAGAACAATACAAGAAAAATTGAAAAGATGGGGATATTATAGTGGTTCTGTAGATGGAATATATGGAAGTCAAACAGTTTCAGCAGTAAAGAGTTTTCAAAAGAAAAATGGATTAACAGTTGATGGAATTGCAGGAACGCAAACACTTAAAGCTATGGGAATAACATCTAGTTCATCATCATCTTCTTCTTCAAATAATTCATCAAATGTAAATTTACTAGCAAGAGTTGTTTATGGAGAAGCAAGAGGCGAACCATATACAGGGCAAGTTGCAGTAGCTGCAGTAGTTCTTAATAGAGTTAAAAGTAGTAAATTCCCAAACACTATATCAGGAGTAGTATATCAAAGTGGAGCATTTGATGCAGTAGCTGATGGACAAATAAATATGACACCAGATACAACTGCAAAAAAGGCAGCACAAGATGCTTTAAATGGATGGGATCCATCTTATGGGGCAATATATTATTTTAATCCTAGTACAGCTACAAATAAATGGATTTGGTCAAGACCAATGACTGTAACAATAGGAAAACATAGATTTTGTAAATAAAGAAAAAGCAGATAATTATCAAAAAAGATTGATAATTATCTCTTTTTTTGTTAATATATAGTAAATTGTAAAATAGGAGGGCACAATATGAAATATTTCAAGAAATTAGTAGGAGAAAGAATATATCTATCACCAAGAAATAGTGAAGATGTAGAACAATTCACAGAATGGTTAAATGACTTTAACACAACAGATTATATCGGAAGAAGTGGAGCAAGTGTAACATTAGATACAGAAAAAGAATACTTATCAAGAGTAAGTAAAGACACAGCAACATTTGTAATAGTCACATTAGAAGATAATAAAATGATAGGAACAGTATCATTAGAACAAATAGATGATATAAATAGAAATGCAACACTAGGAATATTTATAGGAGATAAAGATTATAGAGATAATGGATATGGAGCAGAAGCAATAAGACTTATATTAGAATATGGATTTAGATATTTAAATCTACATAATATAAAACTGGATTTAATGGAATTTAATGAAAGAGCATTAAAATGTTATAAAAAATGTGGATTCCAAGAAAATGGAAGAAGAAGAAAATGCAAATTTATTAACGGAAAATATTATGATAGTATAAGTATGGACATATTAGCAGAAGAATTTACAGGAGATTTTATAAAAAACAAAAATATTTAAAAATATAGAAAATTATAAATACATATGATATATTTAAGGATAAATACCCAAATAGAGGAGGATAAAATGGATTATAAAATTATAGGAGAAACAGTACCGGTAGTTGAAATGAAATTAAGAGTAGGAGAAACAGTATATACACAATCAGGGGGAATGGCATACCAATCAGATGGAATATCAATGGCAACAAATGCTCGTGGTGGAATAATGAAAAGTTTAGGAAGAATGTTTACAGGCGAATCAATATTTATGGCAAATTACACAGCACAAAAAGATGGAGCAATGGTAGCATTTGCGTCAACAGTACCAGGAGGAATTATTGATTTAGACTTAGCAACATTGCCAGGTGGAATGATGATTCAAAAAGGAGCATTTTTATGTGCTGAATCAAATGTAGAAACAAGTGTTGCATTTACAAAAAAATTCTCAGCTGGATTATTTGGAGGAGAAGGATTTGTGCTTCAAAAAGCTACAGGAAATGGAAAAATCTTTTTGGAAGTTGATGGAGATATAATCCAAAAAGATTTAGCACCAGGAGAAATTATAAAAGCTAATACAGGAAATGTTGTTGCATTTGAGCCAAGTGTATCATATGGTATTGAAACAATAAGTGGATTAGGAAACATTTTCTTAGGAGGAGAAGGTTTATTCTTAACAAAATTAGTAGGACCTGGTAAAGTAATTTTACAATCTCAAAACTTTAAAGATTTTGCAGGAAGATTGATTCCATATATGCCAAGAACAACAAATAATAATTAGATAAATATGGCGAGTCTTAGATTTTCTTAAAATTTTCATTTGATAGAAAAACTTAGACTCGCTTTTTTATATAATTGAACCTAAAACTAAAATACCCAAATTATCTGAATAGATTTTACCAAATTGAGAAAGAGGAAGTGGACTAGTACCAAGACCAACTTCAATAGTATATCCAGGTCTATTATAATTTTGAATAAACCAATCTTTATAACCAGCAAAGCTAGAATTATAAGGAGTTGATTCTAAAGAATACCCACTAACATTAGCAAATTGAGTTCCAATTTCAAAACTATAAGGAGGATTATAGTTTTGGAATTGCCAATAAATTACTTCACCTTGAGAATGATATGCAAGAATAAGTCTAAAATTATGTTGAAGAGTAAAATTATAAACTGCAAGAGATTCTGGTTCTGTAAGAGGACCATATCCAACGAAATCACGAGGAGCTGGACCGAGTAAAACCTTGTGAATATTTTGTTGCACGTGCTTGTTGCCAACCAGCTGGAAATTGTAAGTTTAAATCCACACCTCTAATGTTTGCTTTCCAGCCATTTGGAAAAGGAATAGTAGCAAAGCCATAAGCAATTTTTGAAGCTTGAGTATATGATGGAGAACTTGTAGGAAGAGCACCTGTAACTAAATCAACACCATCAGGATTAACCATAGGAACAAGATAAATAGTAGAAACATTAAAAAGCCAACTAGCGGGATATCCGAAAATAGTTAAATTATTAGAATAGCAATAACAATAATCAGCTAAAAATTTCATTAAAACAATGCTTGTGATCCATTCGTTTGCATGATATGAAGCGGAATAAAAAACTTCATTAGAACCATTACCGATTTTTATAAAAGGAATATCCTTTCCCATAATAGATTTTCCAATACTGCCAACAGAAATAAATGGATATAAGCTTGTCAATTTGTGCAAATCCTTAATAAAAACATTGTAACTATAATTAACATTTGTAGAAATAATAGAATCTTGTCTAAAATAATTCATAAAACCCCCATTCTAATATATATACTTATAATATGAAAACAAATAAATTTAGTGACAAATAAGCAAAAATATGATATAAAAATAATGAAAACTTCAACAAAAAGAAAGGAAAGAAAAATTATGAATAAATTTATGAAAATAGCAAAAGAAAGATCAATAAATGGATGTAGAAATCATGAAGGTGGACCATTTGGAGCAGTAATAGTAGATAAAGAAGGAAATGTAATCGCAGAAGGAAATAATAGAGTTTTATGTGATTTAGACCCAACAGCACATGCTGAGGTAACAACAATAAGAGAAGCTTGTAAAAAATTAAGAACATATGATTTATCAAATTATATTTTATATACATCATGTGAACCATGTCCAATGTGTTTATCAGCAATAATTTGGTCAAATATAAAAGAAGTATATTATGGATGTACTAAAGAAGATGCTGGAAATATTGGATTTAGAGATGATATAATTTATAAATATCTTGAAGGAAAAAATAAAGATTTAATAAATTTAAAACAAATGGATAGAGATGAATGTATAGAAGCATTTAATGAATATAGTAAAAATAATGGAACAATATATTAAAAAGAAAAGATGAAGCTGATATTTATCAACTTCATCTTTTTGTGCTTAAATTATGTGAGAACAGATAGCAACTATATCACTTTGTTCTTATTGATTTTTTCTGTCTTGCCAAAAATAATAGCTAACTGCAAAATTGATAACCCAAATTGCCAAAGTAACAAGATCTATAATAAAAGATTTGTTAGAAAAATAGTGAATTGTAATGTAAATTAATTCGTAAACAATCAAATATGAATTTGAAATTATCCGAGATGTTTGCCAATTTGATTTTTTTGATAATCGTTGGCAAAAAAGTGTAAGTGCAAAAGTAGCTATTGCTAATACGGCTAAGAGATTAATCAAAGTTTCAAAAATTTTTAACATAATTTCCTCCTTATAACTTTTATTGATGTAAATGGTTATATATGTAAAACTAAAAAGTCAGAGGAAAACCTCTTACTAATTAGTGAAAACTTAGTTCACATAGTTAGTATTATATAATGGTTTTCAAGAAAATGCAAGGGATTTTACAACAAATAAGAATAATGCAATAGTTAATGCAATAGCAGAAATATTTTTAATTAAACTTAAATAACTTCAAATAAAAAACATTGAAAAATAGCCATTTTTGATATTGGCAGATATAAAAAAAATACCCTGAAATAGAGTATTTTTGGTGGAGATGGAAGAAATGGTGATGGCAATAGAAAAGTAATCTCTATAGAAATATGTTATTCAAAATCAGGAGGAGAAGAATTTGATGATGCAGAAAAATTAGCTGCAGAATATATTGCTTATTTATTAAAACAATATAATTGGGGAATTGACAGAGTACATAAACATCAAAATTTTGCAAACAAGTATTGTCCACATCGTACATTAGATTTGGGATGGGATAGATTTTTAAATATGATTAAATCATATTTGGAAGATAAACCAATAAACAACGATGAAATAAAAGAAGGAAGTGATGAAGAAGTGAAAAGATATCAAAATGGTAGTACAACAGAAGTTGTATATGCAGATACGGCTTGTACAAAAAGAATAGGTAGTTTAGATCCAAGAGAAAGCTGTGATTGTTTTGGAATATTTAATGATAGAGCTATGGTAAGATATAAAGTAAATGGAACGAACAATTATAAAATAGGATTCTGCAAATGGCTTGGTGGGGTAAAATAATAAAAAATAGTATAATAAAAAAGGGGTTGCAAGAAGCCCCTTTAATTATTTTGTGGGAATTTTCGGATTTTCACCGAGGTCTTATGTATAAAACGATATCTTAACTACCGTTAGTTTGCTCAACACACCATTCCCATATATAATATAACTAAGACCTTTGTTATTGCTTTTCTTCATATTACATTCCTCCTTTGATTTTAACCAATTTAATACTCTTTTTATTATTTTTAACAAAAATTCTATAAATGTTGGAATAGGATCAATTATCAACAGAATAATATATAAAACAAACTCAACTATTTTTAAGATATCAATTTTTATCTTTGATGTATTTATTTTATAATAATATTTTTTTTTGTCAATATTAATTAAAAAAATAAAATTTATACCAAAATTTGAGGTATAAAAAACTATATTACTTGAAAATAAAAATGGCTTAAAAACGATTTTGAAAAACTATTTTTTTAGCTGTTTTATCAAAAAAACTAATAATTATTTATTGAAAAAAGATAGTTGCAATTCTTAATTTGTTGTAATATAATAAAGAAAAAATAGGAAGGGGGATTGTTATGGAGGAAAGAAAACACGATATTGTAAAAGATGCATATTATTTGATATCAAAATTTTTAGATGCTGGAAAAGATATAACAAATTTACAAGTTCAAAAATTAATGTATTTTTTTGAGGCATATTATATGAATGTATATGATGAGAAAAAAGTATATGATTGCAATTTTTGTGCATGGGCATTTGGTCCAGTGGCAATTCCTTTATATAAAGAATTTAAAAAATTCGGAAATAATTGTATAGAATTAACTGAAGAAGAAAGAGCAGAAGGAAATAGTATTGATAACGAGAGTAAAGGGTTGTTAGATGTTATTTATAATGTATTTTGTGATGTACCAGCAATGAAATTAGTAGAGTATACACATAGACAAGATTCTCCGTGGACAGATGTGTGGGAAAGAAACGGGAAAAAAGTTGGATATGGAGACAATACATACATAGATAAGGAGGCTTCTAAAATTTGGTTTAGGAAGACATTTGAAAAAAAGCATGAATAAGTTTGAAATAGAAATCCCGCAGGAAAATCATGAGGTTCCAAAAAAACAGGACAAAAGAGAGAAAATTAATAGAATAAAAAGTTCTATAAAAATGCAATATACTGAAATATATAAAAGTCAAGATTTAGAAATCACAAAGCAAAATCAAAAGAAAATAGAAGATTTAGTTTTGGCAACTCAAGACTTGATAGATAATTGTATAAAAGATGAACACTATAGTGGAAATAGAGATGAAACATTTGTTAATCTTATATATATTTGTCATAAATTAGATTTGAAATTAGAAACTTATAAAATTACTGAAAAGATGAAAGAGCTAGACTTTAAAAGCAAAGAAATAGCAGAAAGGCAAAATGAAGAAGAAGAACGAAATAACAATTTAATTTATAATTTACTAGGTTTTTTAACAGCATTTAGCATTGTGTCTGGTGTAGTAGGAGTAGTTGCAAACATAAAGGGAACAGTGCAAGTAATGATATTTATGGCATTTACTATATTTATATTATTGACTACTTTAATAGGCTTACACAATTTTTATGAAAATAACAATAAAAGAGAAACAAAATTACAAGATAATTATTTTTTGTGGAAAGCTGCACTTATTGTATTAATTGCATTAGTAATTGTTTTGATAATAAAAGGAATACATAATAACAAAGAAAATATTCTAAATTATTTAGATTCTAAAATTGAGAATGTAATTGAAGAAAAAGTGAATAATAAATTACGAGAGAACTAGCCACAAACTAGCTCTTTGTGTATGCAAAAATTTAAAACATATTCGACAAAATTCGCCTTACAATTAACATAAAATATAGATACAATGTATTTGAGATGATTTATATGGAAAAATATTATTTAAAATCTTTACAAATGATAAAAAATCTCAACATAAAAAACAAGAAAGAATATAATAAACTATTATCTGATTATTTAGTTTTAAGTGTAGAAAGTCTAAAATATTATGCAAGAACAAATAATTTTAAGAAGATAGTATAGAAAGCAAGAGAAGTCTGAAAATGGCTTCTTTTCTTTTTTTGAAAACAACAAATAAAAATAATGCAATAGTTAATGCAATAGCAGAAATATTTTTAATTAAACTTAAATAACTTCAAATAAAAAACATTGAAAAATAGCCATTTTAGATATTGACAGATAAAAAAATACCCTGAAATAGAGTATTTTTGGTGGAGATGAGGGGAGTCGAACCCCTGTCCACTATAAGATTCACACAAACTTCTCCGAGTGCAGTTTATTTTTAATATTCATCTAATAACCACAAACAAACAAGCAATTAAAAAATATATCTATTAAATACCCACTATTTCCATAGAAAAAATAGCTTTGTTTCCCACTAAATGACACCAACTAAAAATATGTGGGGATACTTTTAGAGGCGACGTTGCAACTAAGCAGCGTATGCTAATTCTGTATTATCAGCGTTTATATTTAATTTCCCGTTTTTATAGTGGCAAACGAGAATCCACTACTCGCTATTCATGCTTCAGATATAATGTCGAAACCATTACATCCCCATATAACATATATTATACAGTAACAAATAAAAATATTCAACCCCAGCATAAAAAATATTATAAATAAAGTTATTCAATAAAAAACAATTGGCTAAGCATAAATTACCAAGAAAAAATGTACGAAAAATCTTGTCAAATAAAATGATAAGTGATATAGTATGAAAAGATAAAAAAATGTCAAAGAGGGGGAAAAGATGAAAATTATAAATTTAGCAAAAAAATATAGACATTTAGCATTAGTATTAATAGATGTAATAGTAGTAATTGGAAGCTATGTAACATCATTATTATTCCTAAATACACAAATAACAGATTTATTAGAATTTACAAAAGAAATGTGTATTGCAGTATTAGTATATGAAGTGTTTTTAAATGTTTTTCAAATGTATAGGGATATGATAAGATATGAAATAGGAGAAGATTACATTAAATATCTAATTAGTGGATTTTTATCAACAATATTAATGATAGTAATAAGCAATATGTTAAAATTCGATTATTTTGGAGCAAGAATAAACATATTGTCAGGAATATTCATATCAGGAATATTCGTATTATATAGAATTGCTGGAAGATCAATATTATCAAGAATGTCAAATGTAAAAAGACCAAAAAATGCAGAAAAAGAACCAAACAAAATAGAAAACTTATTAATAATTGGAGCAGGAATGGGAGCTAAAGAAATAATATTAGCTGTTAACAACACAATGAAAGATAAGTATAATATTGTTGGAATGATAGATGACAATAAAAATAAACTAAATAAAAGCATACTAGGAGTAAAAGTATTAGGAACAAGATATGATATTCCAGATATAGTAAAAGAAAAAAATGTAAACATTATTTATTTAGCAATAGATAATATAACACAAAGATCAAGAAAAAATATAATAGAAATATGTCAAACAACAGGAGTAAGAACAAGAGTATTACCAAGTACAGAAGAAATGATGAAAAAAGGTGGAGTAATGAATAACTTAAGAGATGTAGAAATAGAAGACTTACTTGGAAGAGACACAATAAAACTTGATAATAAAAACATTACAGACCTAATAAAAGGAAAAAATGTATTAGTTACAGGTGGAGGAGGATCAATAGGATCTGAACTTTGTAGACAAATAATGAAATACAATCCAGCAAAATTAATAATATTTGACATATATGAAAATAATTTATATGACATTCAAATGGAATTAGATGCACATTATCCAAAAACAAAAATAGAAGCAATAGTTGGAAGTGTAAGAGATAAAGAAAGACTAAGAAAAGTTTTTGAAAAATATTCACCAAAACTAGTATTCCATGCAGCAGCACATAAACATGTACCATTAATGGAAAATAGCCCATTAGAAGCAATAAAAAACAATATATTTGGAACATATAATGTAGCAAATTGTGCAGATGAATTTGGAGTAGAAAGATTTGTATTAATATCAACAGACAAAGCAGTAAACCCAACAAATATAATGGGAGCATCAAAAAGAGTTTGTGAAATGATAATACAAGCAAAAAATAAAGTAAGTAAAACAGACTATGTTGCAGTAAGATTTGGAAACGTATTAGGAAGCAATGGATCAGTAATACCATTATTCAAAAAACAAATAGCAGAAGGCGGACCTGTAACAGTAACACATAAAGATATAACAAGATTTTTCATGACAATACCAGAAGCAGTTGGATTAATATTACAAGCAATAACATATGCAGAAGGTGGAGAAATATTTGTATTAGATATGGGAAAACCAGTAAAAATTTATGATTTAGCAATAAGCCTAATAAAATTATCTGGATATGAGCCAGGAGTAGATATTCCAATTCAATTCACAGGACTAAGAGAAGGAGAAAAATTATATGAAGAATTATTAATGGCAGAAGAAGGATTAACAGCAACAAAACATAATAAAATCTTTGTATCACAACCAATGAACTTAGGAATGGAAGAATTAGAAAGTAAACTAAACAAATTAAGTAAAATAAAAGATAATGACATGAATCTTGAAGAAGAAGTAAAACAAGTAATGAAACAAGTTGTTCCAACATATAAAGAGCCAGATGAAGTTAATAAAAAGATTGTTAACGAAAAAAAGGGAACAAATGAAAACACACAAAAAGTAGAAGCAACAGCAAATACTTAAATACCAATAATTGAATAAATTCTAGTTAAATCAATAATTAGAATTTATTCATTATAAATAAGAAATTGTAATGAAGGAAGGAATGTTGAAATATGGAAAATAAAATGAACATTAGATTTTCACCACCAGATGTAGGTGAAGCAGAAATTGAGGAAGTTATAGACGCAATAAAATCAGGATGGATTACAACAGGACCAAAAACAAAATTATTTGAGCAAAAAATAACAGAATTATGCAAAACAGAAAAAACAGTATGTTTAAATTCATCAACAGCAGCAATGGAAATGACATTAAGAGTATTAGGAGTTGGACCTGGTGATGAAGTAATAACATCAGCATATACATATACAGCATCATGTAGTGTAATATGCCATGTTGGAGCAACACCAGTATTAGTAGACATTCAAAAAGATAATTTCGAAATGGATTATGACAAATTAGAACAAGCAATAACAGAAAAAACAAAAGTAATTATACCAGTAGATATTGGTGGAGTAATGTGTGATTATGACAGAATACAAAAAATAGTAGAGAAAAAAGCAAACATATTTAAACCATCATCAGAATTACAAGAAAAATTAGGAAGAATTGCAATAATGGCAGATAGTTCACATGCTATTGGAGCAATGAGAAATGGTAAAATGGCAGGAGAATATGCAGACTTTACATGTTTCTCATTCCATGCAGTAAAGAATTTAACAACAGCAGAAGGTGGAGCTGTTACATGGAAGAAAAATGATAAATTTGATAATGAAGCAATTTATAAAAGATATCAATTATTATCATTACATGGTCAAACAAAAGACGCATTACATAAAAATCAATTAGGAGCATGGGAATATGATATAGTAGAACCAGCTTACAAATGTAATATGACAGATATAATGGCAGGAATGGGATTAGCACAAATAAAAAGATATCCACAATTAGTAGCAAGAAGACATGAAATAATAAAAATATATGAAGATGCATTAAAAGGACATCAAGTAAAAACATTAAATCATGAAGATGAAAAAACAAATTCAAAATCATCAGGACATCTATTTATAACAAGAGTAGAAGGAATTGATGAAAAAACAAGAAATGAAATAATAATAAAAATGGCAGAAAGAGGAATTGCAACAAATGTACATTTTAAGCCATTACCAATGCTTACAGCATATAAAAATTTGGGATTTGATATAAAAAATTATCCAAATGCATTTGATTATTATAAATGTGAAATAACATTGCCATTATATTCATTATTAACAGATGAAGAGGCAAAATATGTAATAACAAATTTTGTTGATATTTTAAAAGAATATGGTAAATAAAAAGGAAAATTTAAAATGATATTAAAAGATTATGAAAAATTACCAGAAAAAATGAAAAATGAAAAAGTGAAAGAATATTATGATATAATATCAAAAAAGAAAATTAGTTTAGTAATGAAAAGAATATTTGACATATTCTTTTCATTAGTCTTATTAATAATACTTTCACCAATTTTATTAATATTAGCAATATTAATAAAGATAGACTCAAAAGGACCAGTATTTTATAGACAAGAAAGAGTTACAACAAATGGAAAAATATTTAGAATATTTAAGTTCAGAACAATGGTACAAAATGCAGACAAAATAGGATCATTAGTAACAGTTGGAAATGATGCTAGAATAACAAGAGTAGGAAAAGTAATTAGAAAAGTTAGACTTGATGAAATACCACAATTAATAAATATTTTAAAAGGTGAGATGACATTTGTTGGAACAAGACCAGAAGTAAAAAAATATGTTGACAAATATACAGATGAAATGATGGCAACATTACTTATGCCTGCTGGTGTTACATCAATTGCAAGTATAAAATATAAAGATGAAGATGAAATATTAGATAAAGCAGTAAAGGCTGGTAAAGATACAGATGTGGCATATGTTGAAGATGTTTTACCAGGTAAAATGAAATATAATTTAGAATATTTAAAACAGTTTTCTGTTTTAAATGATTTGAAAATTTGTATAGATACAGTAATAGGAGTATTAAGATAGGAGAAATAGATGTTAGTATCTTTTATAATAATAGCATATAATGCAGAAAAATTTTTGGATAAAAGTTTAGAATCATTAAAAAAACAAGATTATCCACATAAAGATATAGAAGTAATATTAGTTGATAGTATATCAACAGATGGAACAAGAAAAGTTTTTGAGGAATTTAAAAAAGAAAATGAAAAAGATTTTTATCAAATAAAAATACTTATAAACAAAGGAAAAACTTTACCTAAAGGATGGAATGTAGCATTAAAAGAAGTTACAGGAGAAGTTGTACTAAGAGTTGATGCACATACATTTTTTGACAAAGATTTTATTTGGAACAATGTTAAAGAGATTGAAAATGGAGAAAACATTGTTGGAGGAAAATGCATAAGTGTAACACAAAATAATGATTGGAAAGAAAAATTATTATTAATAGCAGAAGAATCTATATTTGGATGTGGAATTGCAGATTTTAGAAGAAAAGAAAGTAAAGAATATGTAAGTACATTGGCATTTGCAATGTACAGAAAAAAAGTATTTGATGATGTTGGACCATATAATGAAAATTTAGCAAGAACAGAAGATAATGAAATGCATTATAGAATGAAACAAAAAGGATATAAGTTTTTACTTTCACCCAATATTAAATCATATAGATATGCAAGAAGTGATTTGAAAGGAATGATAAAACAAAAATATGGTAATGGAAAATGGATTGGAATAACATTACATTATTGTCCAAAATGTTTTTCAATATATCATTTAGTACCATTTTTATTTGTGTTAGGAATTTTATTTTCTGTAATAATGGCATTTGTTAATGTTCCAATATTTGTATATTTATTAACAAGTGCATATTTGTTATTTAATATATTAAATATTATACTAATAACAATAAAAAATGGATTTAGTATTAGCTATTTATTACTCCCATTTATTTTCTTTGTATTGCATTGTGCTTATGGAATAGGTACTGTTGTGGGAATAGTAAAGGGATTTTTTATGAAAAGGAAGAGAAAATAGATGAAAACAATTGGAGTTATAATACCTAATTACAACTCAGGAATATATATAAAAAGATGTTTAGATTCACTATTAGAACAAGAATATAGAGTAAATGAAATAATAGTAGTAGATGATTGTTCTACAGACGAATCAACTAAAATTGTAAAAGAATATACAAAAAAATATAATAATATTATTCTTCTTGAAAATGAAAAAAATATGGGAGTATCATATTCAAGAAATAGAGGAATAGAAAATACAAAGTCTGAATATATAATGTTTTGTGACTCAGATGATTGGTATGAAAAGCAAGCAACTAAAAAAATGATGGAAAAAGTTGAAGATGGTGCAGATTTTGTATTTGTAGGTTATTATATAACATATAAAGATGGAAGAAAAATAGAAGCAAAATATAATACTTTTAATAATATAGAAATAACCAAAGAAACATGTATTTCATATTTACCAATAACATCTTGGGCAAAATTAATAAAAAAATCAATTTTAGTAGAACACAATATAAAATATCCTGTAGGAATAAAGAACTGTGAAGAATTGCCAGTTATACCTGTTGCAGGATTTTATGCACAAAAAATAGTATATATAGATGAATGTTTATATAACTATTTTCAAAGAGAAAACTCAGCGTCTAACCATAGATTAGAAGATTTGAGTTTTTATGATATAACATATGAAAAATTTAAAAATCAATTACCACAAGAATATAAAAAATCAATAAATATAAGAATGGTAGAGCATTTGCTATATAGTAAAACATATAGTTTGATAAAAGAAAAACATTTGAAAAAAGAAATAATAGAAAATATTAATAAATGTAAAAAAAATTTGGATGGACAAGATATTAATACAATATTAAAACAATTCCCTGTGCGCAAGAGAATTTTTATAAAATGTGCATTGGCAAAATTTGTATTTCCATTGAAATTATATGTAGCATTACAACAAAAAATGATAGGAGAATAAAATTAGATAATTATAAAGATTATTCACATTATTTAGAAAAAATAAATGAGTATATAGCAGAAAAAATGAAAAGGGAATCAAAGTTATTAAATAAAGACAATTATAAGGAATATTTCTCAAATGCAAGAGAATTTTTTATGAATTATAATTATGATGAAATATTCTATTAATGGAGGGACAAATGCTAAACAAATTGAAAAAAATAAAACCAAAACATATCTTGGAAATGCTTGTTATTTTAATATCTTTTATACCTGGAATGATATTAAGACTGATAAAAAGGGATATATGGATAGTAGCAGAAAATGGTGATGATGCCAAAGACAATGGATATGCATTCTTTAAATATGCAATGGAAAATAAAAGTAAAAAAGATATATATTATGTAATAACAAAAAAATCAATATATTATGATAAATTAAAAAAATACAATAAAAATCTATTATATAAAAATAGTTTAAAACACAATATATATACAATAGCATCAACCAAATATATAAGTTCACAAATAGGCTCTGGATTACCATTTCCAGAATTAGTATTTAATTTTCAAGGAACATTTATATATAGATTTAAATCAATATTTTTGCAACATGGAATAACACAAAATAAAGTGAAATGCTTATTAAAAAATGAGAGCAAAGTAGACTTGTTTTGTTGTGCTGGAAACAAAGAATATGATTTTGTAATAAATGAGCTAGGATATAATGAGGAAAATGCCAAAAAAACAGGATTTTGCAGATATGACTTATTAAAAGATGAATCAAAAGAAAATAATAAAATATTAATGATGTTTACATGGAGAAAACAATTTGAAAATGATGAGAAAACATTTTTAGACTCAAAATATTATTCAACTATACAAGATTTAATAAAAGATACAAGACTTTCAGATTTATTAGAAAAAGAAAATTTAGAATTATATATGTGTTTACATGATAATATGATTCCATACAAAGATAAATTTATAACTACAAATTCAAGAATAAAGATAGTTGACAAAACAGAAAAGAGTATACAAGAACTATTAAGAGAGTGCAAATATTTAATAACAGACTATTCAAGTGTAGCATTTGATTTTGCATATATGAAAAAGCCATTACAATATTTTCAATTTGATTATGAAGAATTTAGAAAAAATCATATACCAGAAGGATATTGGAATTATGAAGATGGTTTTGGAGAAGTAACACATACTGTTGATGAATGTATTAACAAACTAATAGAAAGTGTAAATTGTAACTTTGAAATGAATGAAAAATATAAAAATAAAACAAAAGATTTTTATATTTATACAGATACAGAAAATTCAAAGAGAACATATGAAGAAATTGAAAAATTGCCAGTTGAAAAGCATAATATAGATTCAGTTTGGTTAATTACAGTAATTGCATTTATAATAAGCTTTTTTACTAAAAATTTGTATTTATTATTAATTACAGATGTAATAGGAGTAATATTAAATATAATATATTCAAGTAAAAATATAAGTCAAAGAATATATTTATTAATATTTAATATAGCAATGTTTACATTTTTATTAGCCAAGCCAGTTATAAGCATATTTAAAGCTATAAACTGGATAGAAAAGTTCTCAATAGATTCACAACAGCATGCATTTTTATTAGTTTTTATAGCAACATTTTCAATATATATTGGAAGTAGAATTTCTGAAAAGAAGAATAAAATTACAGAAAATATAAAAGAAAATACAAACGAATCAAAATGTAAAGATAAGAAAATATTTACCAATATAGCTTTAGTATTATTTTTGGTTTGTGCTATTTTTTCAATAATAACAGAATATGATAAATTAATATATATGAATGGAAAAGACTATGTAGAATATTATCTAACATATGAAAATACATTTAATCCAATAATAACACTATTAGCAGGAATGTCAGATATAATGTTATGTATATTCCTTGCATGTATGCCAAGTAAGAAGAAAGCAATAATACCAGTTGGAATTTTTATGATATATAATATCCCAACATTTTTAATAGGGCAAAGAACACCTATTGTTATATCAGCATTGTTTATATTTTCATATTTTGTAATAAGAGATTATTTGAATAACAAAGAAAGATGGATAGGAAAATTCGAAAAAATAGCTTTAATATTACTTATACCAGTAGCAATAATAGGACTTGCAATTTATAATTATTCAAGAGTAGATGAAGAAGTACCAACAACTAATATAATATCTTTATTTGGAGACTTTTTCTATACACAAGGAGTATCTTATGATGTATTGAACATAGGATATGAGATAAAAGATAAGATAAAAACAACAACAAACCATAATTATACATTTGGGCCTTTTATTGACTATTTTAAATATAGTACAATATCACAAAAAATATTTAAAACAAAGCCATTACCAACAGGAAATAATGTAACAAAAGCACTTGAATCAAGTAGTTATTCACATATAATATCATATTTAACAAGAAAAGATTATTTAGAAGGACATGGATGGGGATCATCATTTATACTGGAAACATATACAGACTTTGGATATATTGGTGTAATTGTATATAGCCTGATTTTAGGATATTTATTAATGGCAATTCCAAGACTATTAAAAAAGAACACCTTTATAGCATCAATAGTATTAATAAGTACATTAAATATATTTATAATTCCAAGAGCAGAAGCATTACAATTTTTGCAATTTATAATAACACCACAGTTTTGGGGTGCATGGATTATGTGTATATGTGGATACCAAGTAGTAAAAATAATTATAAACAAATATGAAATGAGGAAAAATTAATGAGAGCACAAAAATCGGCAAAAAATATTATAGTTGCACTAATAAGTAATGCTCTAAATATAGTATTAGGAGTAGTAGTACAATCAATATTTTTAAAAACATTAGGGGAAGAATATTTAGGATTAAACACAGTATTAACAAGTATATTGTCAATGTTATCAATTGCTGAACTAGGATTAGGTTCAGCAATCATATATAATATGTATAAACCAATAGCCAATAAAGATAAAGAAAAAATAAAATCATTAATGAAATTTTACAAAAAGTGTTATAGCATTATAATAATAGTAATGCTGGCTATAGGTCTTATTGTTAGTATATTTTTAAAACAAATTGTAGGAGAAACACAGACAATTCAAAACTTATATTTACTATATTTCTTATTTTTAACAGATGTAATATTTTCATATACAATAGCATATAAAAGATCAATAATATATGCAAACCAAGAAGAATATCTTACAAATATAGTTCATTTAATTTATTTAGTAGTAATGAATGGATTACAAATATTGTTTTTATATTTAACACATAATTATTGTGTATTTTTAATAATAAAATTAGTATGTAGAATATTAGAAAATGTATTAGTAAATATAATCGCAAATAAAAAATATCCATATATAAAAGAAAAAGATGTAAAAGAATTAGACAAAGAAATAAAAGATGATATTATAAAAAATATAAAGGCATTATTTTTCCATAAAATTGCCGGATTTATTGTAAGCAGTACAGATACAATATTGATTTCAGTATTTTTTGAAGGACTAGTTACAGTTGCCTATTATTCAAATTACAATTTAGTACTTTCAGCAATTACAACAATATTAAATCAATTTTTATTATCAGCTACGGCAAGTATAGGTGATTTATTAACAGAAAATAATAAAGAAAGAAATTATGAAATTTATAAAAAACTAAATTTTCTTAATTTTGTAATATTTATAATAGGTGCAACAGGAATGGCATGTGCAATAGAACCATTTATAACGATTTTCTTTGGAGAACAATATATATTATCAAAATTTATATTAATCTCATTAATATTAAAATTCTTCATTCAAGGAATGAGAAGACCACTTATGGCATTTAAAGAAGCAGCAGGCATATTTTATGTAGATAGATTTGTACCAATATTAGAATCAATAGTTAATCTAGTTGCGTCAATAATATTATTAAAAATATGTGGATTAGCAGGAATATTTTTAGGTACAGCAGTAAGTTCTTTAGTAATACTATTATATAGTTATCCAAAATATGTATATAGACCAATATTTAATAAAAGATTAAAAGATTATTATTTAGAATTTATTAAAACAATATTGTATGCAACAGTTATAATTGGAATTACAATGGGAGTAAATCAATTAATAAGAGTAAGTAATATATTTGCTGAACAAGTATTGAGTGTTGTAGTAGCTATAATAATACCAGTTATAATAATAACATTAGTATCTGGGAGAACAGAAGAATATAAATATTATATAAATATAATAAAAAATATACTATTCAGAAAAAAGGAGGTAAAACAATGATTGATGAAGAAAATGGACAAACAAGAAAAACAAAAGGTGGAAAAAGATATCAAAAAAAGCAAAAAGGTAAAAAAGGAAAAATAGCTGGAATTATAGTAGCAATAATTTTAATATTATTAGTAATATTATTAGGTGTCGGAACTGGAATGGTTGCTGGAAAAATATCAAAAATAAATTTTGATAAATTAGATAAAGGTGATTTGGATGTAAATGAAGATTTATATACTGAAGTATCTGATAATGTAAGTAAAGAAGAATTTGAAAAAATAAAAAATGTAGCATTATTTGGAATAGATGGTGGTAGAAGTGATGCAATAATGATTGCCTCAATAAATCAAGTTGATAAAACAATAAAATTAATAAGTATTCCAAGAGATACATATGTTTCTGTTGCAGGACATGGAAAAACAAAAATAAATCATGCTTATGCATATGGAAAAGAACAATTAGCATTAAAGACAATTAATTCTAATTTTGGATTAAATATATCTGAATATGTAACTATTAATTTTAAAGGATTAATAAATGTTATAAATAAAATTGGTGGTATTGAATTAAATATAAGTAAAGCAGAAAAAGATTATATAAATGAGTTTGTTCATGAATCTTATGAATTGACTAGAAAACCTGTACAATTATTGTCAAGTTATGGAAAAGTAAAATTAACAGGTGAACAAGCTTTAACACATTCTAGAAATAGAACTATTGGAAATGATTTTACTAGAGAGGAACGTCAAAGAGATGTTCTTACAGCTGTAATGAATAAGGTTTCTACAATGAGTATAACACAACTTTGGAGCTTGAGTGATAGTGTATTATCAGAGGTAAAAACAAATTTGAATGTTTCTGAATGTATGGGAATTGCTTCAGATGTATTAGGAAATACAAGTTCGTATTTGAATAATATTGTATCAAAACAAATTCCTTCAGAAGATGATGGTGGAAAAGGTGATAATATAAATGGTATATATTATTATGTTTGTGATCTACAAAAGGCTAGTAAGAGTATGAAAAATATTATTTATGGGGAATAGAAAAGACATAATATAAAAATAATAGCTTAACGTTAATACTTAAATCGAAAAGTTTTAAAAGGCTTGACATAGTATAAAAAATATAATATAAATTATTCGTATGCAAAGAAGCTAGATTAATCTGGCTTCTTTATTTATGGAGAAAATAGTAAAAAAATCCTAAAATTAGTGTAGACTTTTGTTGAAAAATAGCACATTGTATATTGACAAAATCTTAATATAATATTAAAATTATATAGATAGAAACAGAGGGACAAAGATGAGAAAAAATAAGATTAGCAAAATAAATATTATAAGAGCAATATTAATAATATTATTGCTTGCAACATTTATAAGAATATTCTGCTTTTCAAACCAAAATGGAACACAGTCAAGTGGAGTAAGTAGAAAAGTTACAGAAATAGTTACAAGTAATATCAAAAAAGTACAAAATATGCCTAAGAATGAGAAAGAACTCTTTTTAGAACATACAGAAAAAATAATAAGAAAATTAGCACATTTTTCAATATATACAGTAGTAGGATTACTAATGATGTCACTTATGAATACATATAAGTTAAAGCAAAGTAAAAGAATATGGATAAGTTTAATAGTTGGTGTATTGTATGCAAGTTCTGATGAAATACATCAATATTTTGTGCCGGGAAGGTCTGCTAGAGTTTTTGATGTTATGATTGATTCAGCAGGTGTTTGCCTTGGTATATGTATTGTGATTTTTGTATTGTGGATTGCAAGAAAAGTGATGGAGAGAAAAAGAGGAGAAAATAGAGAAGTAAGAGAAATTTAAAATATTTATTTTATAAGGGGGATAAGAATGAATATTATAACTGGTGAAACAACAGAAAATATAGAAACAACAAGCTTAAGAACCCAAAGCGATGTTAAAACAAAAATTAGTAAAAAAGTATATATAAAAATAAAAAGAGTGATTGATGTAATTTTGGCGAGTGTAGCACTTATATTATTATCACCATTATTTGCTATAATTGCAATAGCAATAAAAATAGATTCAAAGGGACCAGTTTTTTTTGCACATAAAAGAATTGGAAAAAATGGAAAGATTATAAAATTATATAAATTTAGATCTATGGTAATAAATGCAGAAGAATTAATAAAATCATTTACACCAGAACAAATGAGAGAATATAAGGAAAACTATAAATTGACAAATGATCCAAGAATAACTAAAGTTGGTAAATTTCTAAGAAAAACAAGTTTGGATGAATTGCCACAACTTATAAATATAATTAATGGGGATTTATCAATAATTGGACCTAGACCAGTAGTGGCAGATGAGTTGGAAAAATATGGAGTAAATAAAGATAAATTTTTAAGTGTTACTCCTGGATTAACAGGATATTGGGCTGCCAATGGTAGAAGTAATACTACATATGAACAAAGAATGGAAATGGAATTGTATTACATAGATAATTTATCTTTGAAAATGGATATAAAAGTGTTTTTCAAGACTATATTGTCAGTTTTAAAGAAAGAAGGAGCTATTTAATGACCGAAAAACTACCAAGTTATAGTGTATTAATGAGTGTGTATTTTAAAGAAAAAAAAGATTGGTTAATTCAAAGCATAGAAAGTATGCTAAATCAAACTGTATTGACAGATGATTTTGTTTTAGTGAAAGACGGAAAATTAACTGATGAGTTAAATGAAACTATATCTGAATATTGTGAAAAATATCCAGATATATTTCATATTATAGAATTAGAAAAAAATGTTGGATTGGGTCCAGCATTGGCTATAGGAGTAAAAGCTTGTAAAAATGAACTAATAGCAAGGATGGATTCAGATGATATATCAATAAAAGAAAGATGTGAAAAACAATTAAAAAAATTTCAAGAAGATCCTGAATTAGACTTGATTGGTTCAAGTATAGCAGAATTTATTGATACTACTAATAATGTACAAGCATATAGAGTTTTACCAGAAAGTGATGAAGAAATAAAAAAATTTATTAAGAGAAGAAATCCATTTGGACATCCTTCTGTAATGTTTAAAAAAAGTAAACTATTAGAAGCTGGAAATTATCGTTCATATTATTTGTGTGAAGATTATGACATGTGGATAAGAATGGTAGAAAAAGATGCTAAGTGTTATAATTTTAAAGATATTTTAGTTTTTATGAGAATAAATGAAGATTTTTATAAACGTAGAGGAGGAATAAAATATTTAAAGTCTATCCTAAAATTTAAAAGAGAACAGTATAAAAATGGATTCTTTAGTAAAAAAGATTATATTATAAGTGGAGGAACTCACATTATAATATGTTTAATGCCAAACGTTATAAGAGAAACGTTTTATAAGAAGGTATTGAGAAGGAGACAAAATGGCTAATAAAAAAATTGATATAATAACATTACATAGAACAGTAAATTATGGTTCAGTGTTGCAGGCATATGCAACACAACAAGTTTTAATGAAAATGGGATATGATGTTGAAATAATAGATTATTATCCTGAAAGATTACATATGAATGGAATGTTAAAAAGAATAAAAAATAAGAGTAAGTATTTCAAAAAAAATTTCGTGCTTAGGAATATAGCAAGATTAGTAATTTTTCCATCATATTTAAAAAGATTTTTTGTTTTTAAAAAATTTGTTAAAGAAAATCTAAAACTTACACCAATTACATATATGACAGAACAAGATTTAGAAAAAAATATTCCAATTGCAGATGTTTATTGTACAGGAAGTGATCAAGTTTGGAATGTTGGGTGGAATGAAAAAATTGATTATCCTTTTTTCTTGAAGTTTGTGCCTGATAATAAAAAATGTATTGCATACTCAGCAAGTTTTGGAAAATCTAAACTTGAAGATTGGGAAAAAAATGAAACCAAAGAATTGCTACAAAAATATAAGCATATAGCAATGAGAGAAAAATCAGGAGTTGAAATATTAACTGAGTTGGGAATTAATAATGGAATACAAGTTCTAGATCCAACTTTATTATTAGATAAAAATGATTGGAATGATTTAATTTCTTCAAAATATGAGGGAAAAAAGTATATTTTTATGTATAATATCAATCATAACAAAAAACTAGATGAGTACGCAAGAAGATTAGCAAAAAAGAAAAATCTGAAGTTAATATATGTAAGCTATAATTATCATGATTGTTTAAAACCAGGAAGATTAAAATGCAATACAAAAGTAGAAAACTTTTTATCATTAATAGCAAATGCTGAATATGTTTTGACTGATTCATTTCATTGTACAGCTTATTCAATAAATTTTAATAAGAACTTATTAGTTGCATATCCTGAAAAATTTAGCACAAGATTAGCAAGCATAGTTGAATTAACAGGTCTAAATAATAGAGTAATAGATGATTATAATAATCTAGAAATTTGTGAAAGAAAAATAGACTATGAAAGAGCAAATAAAATATTAGAAACAGAAAGAAAGAAGTCATTAGAATATTTAAAAAAATCCATAGAAGAGTAAAGGAAAGTATTAATATGAAAGATAAGCATATAGAAATTAAAAAGAAAGTTGATTGTACTGGATGTAGAGCATGTGAGCAGATTTGCCCTGTAAAATGTATTACGATGAAAGAAGATAAAGAAGGATTTATTTTTCCATATGTTGATGAAGAAAAATGTATAAACTGTGGGTTGTGTAAAAAGAAATGTCCACAAATAAACTATAAACTTGAAAAAAGAGATTCTAAAGTTTATGCAGTAAAAACTAAAGAGAAAAGTATATCCCAAAATAGTACATCTGCAGGGATTGCGTATATTTTGGGAAAATATATAATTCAAAATAATGGTTGCGTGTTTGGATGTACATATAATGATGTATTAGAACCAATACAAATAATGGTTGAAAATGAAAAGGATTTAGAAAAGTTAAGAGGTTCTAAATATGTTTTTAGTAATACAATGCATACATATACACAAGTAAAAGATGTTTTAGAACAACAAAAAAAAGTTCTTTATGTTGGAACACCTTGTCAAATTGCAGGACTAAAATCTTTTCTTGGGAGAGATTATGAAGAACTTTTATTAGTTGATATTGTATGTCATGGGGTTCCAAGTGCTAAAATCTTTAAGAAATATATAGAATTTCTAGAAAAAAAATATGAAAAAAAAGTTGTAAATTATGAATTTAGAAATAAAGATAAAGCTAGATGGGGAGAATTTATTGCTAAAGTTATATTTGAAGATGGAACAGAAAAATATATAAAGGCAGATGAAGATAACTACTATAGTAATTTTTTAAAAGGAACAATATATAGAGAGTGTTGTTATCAATGTAAATATGCTAATACCAATCGTGTTGGAGACATAACTATAGGGGATTTTTGGGGAATAGAACAAGTAAACGAAAAATTTTATTCTAGAGATGGTGTATCATTAGTTTTGATAAATTCTGAAAAAGGAAAGAATTTTTTGAAAAATTTGAAAGAATCTGTTATAGTGAGTGAACAAACAATAGAACAAGCTGTGAAGAGAAATGGAAATTTGAGTAAACCAACATTAAGATTAGAGATTAGAGATAATATATACAAAGGTATTGATGAAGAAAATTTTATAAATAAAAAATTAAAAATTAAAGGAAGATTAAAGAATAAAATAAAAAGAATTATTCCTAAAAAAGTAAAGAATATTATAAAGAAAATAATTTAATAGGAGAGTAAAATGGAACC